>WLWD01000789.1_pt1 | contig 93714 bp, 49 predicted proteins | sample 6712731 | NCBI WGS metagenome assembly WLWD01 (sample SAMN12718690, study PRJNA576275) | sponge metagenome | isolation source: marine sponge | host: Mycale hentscheli | place: New Zealand: South Island, Marlborough, Capsize Point | collected 2014-11-01
GAGTACTAGTTTTATTCTTTGGGTTTGTTGAGTTACTTTGTTTCTGTTGGTTGCGTTTGTGGTATGGTGCTTGTGTTTGTCTCTGGTAATTTCTACCGTTGGTCCACTTACGCATTTGTTCTCCTTGTCTGCTCCTCTTCTCAGGTGGATGGAGTAGTCCTTCTAGCTTTCTCTTTTTGGTTTCGTTCAATCTTTGTTGCTGCTTCTTGATGTTGTCTACTGTCTTTTTCATCATATCTTCGTGTGTTTTTGCTTCTTTTTGTGTTGAGTTCTCTAATTCTAGTGTGATGTTGTGTTCTATTTTAACTATTTTCTGGCTGAGCTTCTCCTTCGTTTGTATGTAATGTTCCTTTAGTGATTCTGTGAATTGTGCTTCTGCCAACTGTTTTGTGTCTTTGAACTTGGCCTCTACAGCGGTGAGGTCCTTGAGTAGGGCATTGCACTTAACTCTTATTTTGAGTCCATTTGGTGTCTTTGACTCCTCAGTGCAAGCAGTGATGAAGTCCAGGTGACTGCACACCTTGTTAAAGTTACACACGGTCTTCTTGTAGAGCTGTCTCAATCTTAGCAAGTCCACCTTTTCGGTGCCTGGCTGGGCAGTGTCTATTAGGACTATATCCTCGTCCAGTATGTCTGGTTCTGGGATTAATGGTTGCTTTGAGGTGGAGGCGGACTCTAAGGTCTTGGCGCCGGCTCTAATACTGGCTAGTGTTAGGGTTGGGGCTTGGGCTTGGTATAGAGGCAAAGGGTCCTGCCTTCTCTCTCCCTTCCTGGCTGGGCTAGGGCTAGGGCTAGGGCTAGGGCTAGTGCTAGGGTTGGGGCTTGGGCTTGGGACAGAGGCAAAGGTTCCTGCCTTCTCTCTCCCTTCCTGACTGGCACTACGCCTTCTTTATTCTGTCTTGTATTTTTTCGAGTTTCCGGCATACTTGCTTATACAACTTTTCTCAACAATTTGAAATTAAAATTCACCAACGTTTCGACAGTATGAGTGTCTTTATCAAGGTGTGAGGATGATATGAGGAGCGTATGGTGCTTTTATACTGAGCTAGGAAGGTTCATAATTGGTTATTGAGAAGGATGTGTTTGATTCTTGGCGGTAGAGATGCTTGGACATGAGTGTGCAGTGTGCGCATAAGGCTTGTTGAATTCATTATTAGTGTTACCATGGAGCTGGGTGTGGCTTCGGATCCAGGCGGAAGTATTCAGGTTTGTTTATCGTGTGCGTTATTTGGAGTTCATCCACGTTTTAAAATTGATTTCTTTATTCGTAGCGGCTGTTGAGGCCTTTCGGGTAGACGGTTTGGAGAGCGCCTATCCAGTGTCTTTCTCTGTCATCGAGTTGTTCTGGGGTCGTCTTCTCAAGGATGGAGAGCTTGATGTCTCTTCCGAAGACGTGACCCGGTGAGTTAATGAAATGTTTGTAGATCGGGAGGCGTGTCTTAACTTTGTAGGCAGCTCTGTGTCCCGCAAGTCTTTGCGACAGAGATCTCTTGGTTTGTCCGACATATTGGTTGCCTTTGGTGCATTTCTTGCATTCCATCAAGTAGATTACATTGCGAGTGCTACAGTTTGAGTGTTTAGCAGTACCGTAAGACTTGTAATTGTAACTTGATTGTATTTTTATCTTTCTAGACATGACAGGACAGCATTTGCAGCCTGGGATGGCGCAACCTGCTGAGTGTCCGTCCAGGTTAGCAGTCAATGGTATTCTGATAGGGTCAGTAGATTGTTGGGGATCTGTGCAGTCTTTAAGTTTAGCTCTCACTAAATGTTTGGCAATGCTTTTTGTCTTTGTCAGACTTAGGCAAGGTTTAGGTACAGTTTCAGATTCTGTCTCTGTTAGTTTGAGGTTAGATTTAATAGTCTTTAGGTCCAGATCCGTAGTGTAAGGTAGTACTAGGAATGTATCATAGGGACTAGGTTCCTTGTCTTTTTGTGATAGGATGTCTTGTCTGCAGTTATAAGGTACTGATTGTATAGTGTCCCTAAGTATTCTAGAGGGGTAATTTCTATCACTGAATACTGTAGTTAGTTTGTGTACTATGTTATTGTAGGTGTCTTCGTCCGAACAGGCTCTGAGGAGGCGTGTCAGTTCACCTTTGACTAGGCTGCGAATTGTCTTTTTGGGATGAGCAGACGTGTAAGTACTGAAATTTGTTAGTCTTTTTAAAGAACGGTTTGATGTCTAGTAGTCCAGTACTGTGGTATCTGTCGCCTTTGTATACAGTCAGGTCTAGGAAGTCAACTGTGTGAGGGGAGGATTCATATGTGAACTTGATGGTGGGATGAGAGGCGTTAATGTAGTCAATGAACTCCTTAAGGTTGTCTTGGTCTCCTGGCCAAATACAGAATATGTCATCTATGTAACGTTTCCATATGACCAGTTGGGTGTGGTAGTTTTGTAATAGACTTTCCTCTAGTTCAGCCATGAATATATTGGCATAGGCTGGTGCCATCTTAGTCCCCATTGCCGTACCCTGTACTTGGTGGTACATTTGGTCGGCAAACTGAAAGTAATTTTTAGTCAGTACTATGCTGAGTAGGTCTGTCATCGTACCAGGTGGTATATCTACCGAGTTGGAGTCTGGGTTGTTGTGGTACAATCTGTTGAGTACAGCCTTGATTCCGTCTTTGTGCGGTATATTCAGGTAGAGTGATTTGACGTCAATGGTAGCTATTGTGCAGTTGTCTGGTATGGGTGTTGATTCCAGTATGTTGATCATATGTCCACTGTCTTTAACGTAGGATTTAATGGCAGGGACAAAGGGTTGTAGGTGCATATCAACTAGTTTGGATATTTTCTCTGTGGGACCAGCACAGCCACTAACTATAGGTCTTTCTGAGATCGGATTCTTGTGGATCTTTTTTAGAAAGTATAGTTGCTGGGTCCTGGGTGGGGTGTCTGTTGGGAAGATGAGAAAGTCTTTTGTGATGTTGTCTATAATACCTCTGTTGTGTATTGATTTGACAAAAGTATTGATAGCGAGGCCTAGTTGTGGTGTAGGGTCGGACTGTATCTTTTCATAGATTGTCTGGTCCGATAGATGGTTAATGCCTGCTTGTATGTATTTGTCTCTATCTTCTACTACAATGCCTGATCCTTTATCTGCACTTTTTATGACTAACGATTGGTCTGAGGCTAGTTCATTGAGGGTTTTTCTCTCTATATGAGTTAGGTTCGATCTGGACACCTTGGGTATGTGGTTATCTATTGTACTTCTAACTCTTTTTAGGTATGATTCAATTTCTGGGGAGGCCACAGGAGGTTCCCACGTGCTCTTAGGGCGGAAGGGATGGGGCTCTCTCTGTGGCTGGTTCCTAAAGAAGTGTTTAATTCTGTTGGATCTCTCGAATCTGGAAATGGACTCGGATAGGGATTCTCTGTTGGTCATTCTACTGGGGACGAACGTAAGTCCTAATCCGAGTACTCTGTACTGTGTCATCGTGAGATGTTTGTGTGATAGGTTTGTAACGTATGTCGTGCTGTCGACGTGATTGTTTGTTGTTTTCCTGAGTGACTTTAAGAATCTACTTCTGTGACTGTCACTTACATGCACATTAATTTTATTCCTGTATCTATTCTTTCTCTTGTGTCTTTCTGTGTTGTCATTTGCGTTTTGTTGTTTAACTTTTTGTTGAAAGTCAATTAAAATTTTATTATTCTGAAACCCATTAGGGAGGTAATGATCAAACAAGATGGTGATACAAGATTGCTATTGACATAGTTAAGAGGGGAATGGAAATCAATTGTTCCGCCGTGGTTCATCTGAGGTTCGGTTCCTTCTCGGACTGCACTGGGTGCCTGTCCAACTTTCAAAAACCCCGTTGGTACTGACTAGACAGCGGTGGTGGCTGCCCGGCCAATACACTAACTGCAGGAGCAAACAGCTGTGGTTGCTGCTGCCCTGCAGCACAGGGAGGATGGGTCAGCAGTGTAGGTTGCTGCTGGACCATAGAACCCGTTGTGATGAGCTTCTGTAGGAGATTGGCTAGAGTGGCCACGTCTGAGGAACTAGTGTGTGGAGTCTGATAGGGAGTACTTGTTTTGTTGATTGAGTTGGTTGAGTTTCTTTGTTGCTGTCTTTGTTGGTTGCGTCTGTGGTATGGTACTTGTGCTTGTCTTTGGTTGGTTCTATCGTTAGTCCACTTACGCACTTGTTGTCCCTGTCTGCTCCTCTTCTCAGGTGGATGGAGTAGTCCTTCTAGCTTTCGCTTCTTCGTGTCTTCTAATCTCTGTTGCTGTTTTTTGATGTTGTCTACTGTTTTTTTCATCATGTCTTCGTGTGATTTTGCTTCTTCTTGTGTTGAGTTCTCTAATTCCAGTGTGATGTTTCGTTCTATTTTAACTATTTCCCGACTGAGATGTTCCTTTGCTTGTATGTAATGTTCCCTGAGTGATTCTGTGAATTGTGCTTCTGCCGTATGTTTGGTGTCGTTGAACTTGGCTTCTACAGTAGTGAGGTCTTTGAGGAGGGCTAGGGCTAGGGTTGAGCTAGGACTAGGGCGCAGGGCTAAATGTTCCGAAGCTGGTCCTTGTCTTATAACTAATGATGTAGAAAAAACCTGCCCGCAGGAGTAGAAAAATAAATAGATAAATAGTAGAAAAACTTTAGAAAATTAATTAGCTGCTGATTGATTCTTATTCCCAAGGTACAATTGACTTCACAGTTGAGTTATAATTACAATTTGAATACAATACAATACACCAACGTTTCGACTTTTGAGGGAGTCTTTGTCAAGGTGAATGAGAGAGAAAAATAAAAAGTGAGTTTAAATATGAGAGGAAGAAAAGTTGTGCGCAGGAGCACCAGTCTCCTGAGGTTCCAGACACTGGTCCTGGTAAAGGGTCCAGCCTCGGAATCTGAGCACAATATACAAAGACAGATACAGTGTAAACAAGGAAAAAATGCAAAAAAATATCAGGCAAAGTAAAAAGACGGCTGAGGTAGAAAAGTTGGTTAGAAAAAATGGCGGAAAAGAATGCAATATGATGAGGATTGAAAGAGATTTAAAAAAGATGTAGAAAATGTGAGACGAGCTAAAATGGAAAAAAGTGGTTGAGTGGGAGTAGTTCAAGTCTATGGATGTCTTGGCGAGTGATTTTTTTATAGTCGATGTTGCCGGGCTCTTGATCTAGTCACTATAGAATATGAATGGTCTGGTGGGGTAGGTGTTGACTCTCTCGTACCCGAAGGCAAACAGATTGGAATATTAGTAGTAGTGGAATTGTCGAGAGTGATTGTATTTGTAGTGACTGGTGTTAATATATTACAGATTCTTCTGGATGGATCCATTCTAGCTGTAGTAGTAGTTAAGGTACATGCATAGGAGGTATTTCTTGCTCTTAGGTAGTTAGTTAAGTTAGGATTAGCGGTAGTATAGGGCAGACTAGCTGTAGTACTAGGTAGGTTAGGTAGATTAGGTAGGTAGGTAGAATTAGTTGTAGAATTCAAGCCATTAGTAATAGAACTAGTCACTGCACTCGCACTACTCGCCATCGAACTCGTACTACTTATCGGAGGATTATTATTATTATTAGCAGCCGTAGTTGTATTATTATTAGTTGCACTTCTTATGTTATTAATTAGTGTGCGTAATGGTATCCTATTTGTAGAGAAAAATGGTGGTTGTTGTTGTGTGGAGTTATTTCTTCTAGATATGATGGAGTTAGCTGTAGAATCAAAACGACTAGTAATTGTTCTGGAGTTAGATGCTGTACTTGTGCCACTGACTACTACACTCGCACGGACTGAACTCGAGCTACTAACAATAGGACTAGTTGTCGAACTAGAACTAGAAACTCCCTCAGAGGAATTAGCAACCGTAGATATAGAGTTATTGGTGAAGCTTGTCGGAATGTTGTTTATTAAGGGATGTAAGTTAGCCGTAGTTATGGAGGTAGATTGAATATTTTGTTGTCTGTCTGTTGAAATTATGTTACTAGGTAATTGAATGGATGTATTATGTTGAGTTGATGGAGTCGAGGTTGGGATGGAATTATTTCTCGATCTTCTGTGTTTGTATTTGTCAAAATATAATTTATCTAATTTATTCTCCGTTATGTGTTGTTTTCTTTTAGTTATATTCTCTACGTTGCGTCTCGTAGCTTGGAAGACTTTATCATGGTAGTACAATGTAGTCGGATTAGCTGAGACTTTTATTTTGTTTATCCTTGTTAAATTACACTGTAACTTTTCTTCGTATGTAGTAATTATTTTCTCGTAATGCGTACTTAAATTATTTATTAATTCTCTCTCTGTATTTAAAATTGTATTCTTGAATTCTTGCAATAAAGATGTTTCTTGCGAAGCCAATGCAACACAGTTGATTCTGAGTTTGAGGCCTTTAGGGATTAGATGATGATGGCAGCATAGCTTTAAAAGTAATAAATGATTTTTAGCTGACGATAAGTTATATAAAATTTTCTTATAATTCCTGCGTTCCCGAAGGAGGAGGTCAGAGGGTGAGCTTATAGAAGACATGGGTGACAGCCAGGATAATGCTGGGGTTAGGGCGCAGGGCTAAATGTTCCGAAGCTGGTCCTTGTCTTATAACTAATGATGTAGAAACTGCCCGCAGGAGTAGAAAAATAAATAGATAAATAGTAGAAAAACTTTAGAAAATTAATTAGCTGCTGATTGATTCTTATTCCCAAGGTACAATTGACTTCACAGTTGAGTTATAATTACAATTTGAATACAATACAATACACCAACGTTTCGACTTTTGAGGGAGTCTTTGTCAAGGTGAATGAGCTAGGGCTAGGGCTAGGGTTGGGGCTGGGGTTAGGGATGGGGCTAGAGGCAAATCTGGCCTTTTCCTGCCTAGCCTCTCCGAGGTCCGGACCGGCCCCACACCTTCTCTGGTTGGGGGCAGTTTCCTTTTGGCAATGGTTGCCATATCTTCCTCAGGTAGATTAGTTAGAATAGAATTACAATTTAGGATAGTTAATTAGTAGTAGGATTAGGTAGAATTAAGCTTGATAAGTTAATGTAATTTTAAAATAGAGTAGAATAGTCTTTACAATACACCAATAGTGATGAGTACCGACGTTTCGACTTTTACAGTTCGTCTTTGTCAAGGTGAATGAATGAGTTGAGGTGTGTATGGTGAATATATATATATCAAGCTAGAGCAGTTCTGATTGGTTGCTTGGAGGAAGGCGCAGAAGTTTTGGCGCTGGGGGCGCTCGAGCATAGGTGAGAAGTGGTCCTTAGTAGCATTGTTTATTGGAATATTTAGTTGCCATAGTTCGGAGGGTGTGGTTTCAATCCGTAGCGGATGTATTTGTTTATACCGGGTCGATCTCGTGATGGGTGTGGCCTCGTAGTATTCTTATTCGAATCTGCTGTTTAGGCCTCTTGGGAACACAGTGTCTAGGGTGTCGATCCAGTGCTTCTCTCTGGCGTCTAGTCGCTCTGTAGTCGTCTTCTCAAGGATAGAGAGCTTGATGTCTCTTCCGAAGACGTGAGAAGGTGAGTTAGCAAAATGTTTGTATACCGGCAGGTTCTTTTTAATTTTAAATGCTGCGCGGTAGCCCGCTAGTCTTTGTGATAGTGATCTCTTTGTCTGTCCCACGTATTGGTTGCGTTTGTTGCATTTCTTACATTCAAGTAAGTAGATTACATTGTGTGTACTGCAGTTAGCATGTCTGGCAGTGCTGAATGACTTGAAATTGTGACTGGATGTGATTCTGATTTTCCTGGACATGATTGGGCAGCATTTGCAGCCAGGGATGCCGCAGCCAGCTGAATGCCCATCCAGGTTAGCAGTCATAGGTATGGTAATAGTGTCTGTGGACTTAGGGGGGTCTGTACAGTCCTTTAGTTTGGCTCTCACCAAGTGTTTGCCTATTGATTTAGTCTTTTTTAAGCTTAAGCATGGGACGGGAACGTCTTGTATCTCTTCCTCTGTTAATCTGAGGTTAGATCTAATAGTCTTCAGGTCGAGGTCTGGTGTGTAGTCAAGTACCATAAAAGTTTCGTAAGGACACGCCTCTTTTTGAGTTCGTGACAGTACGTTTTGTCTGTTACTGTAAGGAACAGTAGAAATGACTCTTTGTATTAGTTTGTTAGGGTAACCTCTGTCTAGGAAAGCATTTTTAAGCTTGTCTATTGTTGATTTGTATTGTAGCTCGTCAGAGCAAGCTCTCAGAAGTCTCGTGAGTTCACCTTTGATCAGGCTGGTAAAGGTCTTCCTGGGATGCGCTGAGGAGTATTGTAAGTATTGAAATTTGTTAGTTTTTTAAAAAAATGGTTTGATATCTAGTGTACCTGTATGTCTGTATCTGTCACCTTTGTATACGGTTAGGTCTAGGAAATCTACAGTAGTGGTCGATGATTCATATGTGAATTTAATTGTAGGGTGTGACTCATTAAGGTAGTTAATGAATTTCTTAAGGTCGTCCTGGTCTCCAGGCCATATACAGAATACGTCGTCTATGTATCTTTTCCAAATAGTAGGTTTAGTAGGGTAGTTTTGTAGTAAGGTCTCCTCTAGTTCTGCCATAAAGATGTTGGCATAGGCTGGTGCCATTTTGGTTCCCATTGCCGTGCCTTGTACTTAGTGGTACATTGCATCGGCAAATTGGAAGTAGTTTTTTGTTAGGACTATGTTTAGTAGGTCTGACATTGTACCTGGTGGGATGGCGACTTTGTCTGAGTTGATGTTTTTGTGGTATAGTCTGTTTAGTACAGCTGTAATTCCATCTTTGTGTGGTATGTTTAAGTATAGGGATTTGACGTCTATAGTGCCAATAGTACAGTCGTCTGGAATTGTAGTAGATTCTAGTATGTTGATCATGTGCCCACTGTCTTTGACGTATGATTTGATGTCAGGCACGAATGGTTGTAAGTGTAGGTCAACCAGTTGTGATATTTTTTCGGTTGGGCCTCCACAGCCGCTAACGATGGGTCGCTCAGAGATAGGATTCTTGTGTATTTTCTTGAGAAAGTATAGTTGTTGAGTCCTGGGGGGTGTGTCTTCTGGGAAAGTTAGGAAGTCTTTTGTTGTGGTATCTATAATGCCTTTTATGTATAGTTTGTATAAACTTGTTGATTCCCAGGCTGAGCGGTACGGTTGGGTCAGTATCGATTATAGGGCTAGGGCTAGTGCTGGGGCTGGGCTAGGTCTAGGGATAGGGGGATCCCTGCTGTGTCCTGCTGTTCGGACTGGCTCTACACCTTCTTTTCGGTAAGCGCTCCCATTGCGGAGAATGGGCATCTCAGCTGCTGCGCACAGTGTTATTAATAATAGGATAAGTTTCTTTTAAAAATACCAACGTTTCGGTCTAGATGACCTTTATCAAGGTATGTAATGATAGTGAGGTGCGCGTGGTGAGTTTTATGGATGACTATGAGGCAGTCTGATTGGTGGCTGAGATGAAGTGTTACCTCGTGGCTTGAGCTTGGATGCTTGCGCACGGGTGATAGATGGTTCTGTTTCTTCGATCTTTTCTTCGTGACTATTGATTGGTCTTTGGTAGGTGTGGTCTCCAATTCCCGTGGAATAGGTTTATTGATCAATTGGGTGGGTGTGGTCTCGTATGTTTACTTCCTGGAGTGAGTAATTGTTGATTGGTGCCTTAGGTGGCTTGTAGGGCTAGGGCTAGGGCTAAGGGGCTAGGGCTGGGGCTAGGGCTAGGGCTAGGGTTGGGGCTGGGCTAGGGTTAGGGATAGAGGCTACATTGTCATTCCCTGGGTTGGACGATCCAACGCTTGCGTTGTGTCGAGGCTGTTGTCTGGTAGTCTTCCTTCTGTTTGACATTTCTTTTTTAGCTATAGTTATACTAACTTTAAGTATAGCAGTTCCAATAATATACTTTTTTCGTTAATTCTTTATCAAATACACCAACGTTTCAACTGATGGATAAGTCTTTTTCAAGGTGAAATGAAATGAGGAGCGTATGGTGAGCTTATATATGATATAAAGTACCCATTGTGTGTGGTTAAGTGGAACTGCTAATTATATTCAGAGTTCTATACCTTCCCTCTGTGTTGGGTTAGGTTTGAATTTCTTGGGTGTTGCTCTTCTGGTCCATTAGGGCTGTGTCCAGGTACATTGGATAATGTGTATCTCTTTCCATGGCTTGCATTGTCCAGTGATGTACTCCTTGTCCATTATTGCTTTATTCAGTTTCATCTACATTGAATTATAGCTTTGGTAGATTTCGTCTGGTAATGGTAGTCATAGGGAATACTCGTCAGGTAATGATCATCATTTGTTTACTTGTGTTGTTATTATTCAAATCTGCTGTTGAGTCCTTTAGGGAAGACTGTTTGCAGAGTGTTGATCCAGTGTCTCTCTCTATCATCTAGCTGGTCTGCTCTACATCTCTCCAGAATGGTGAGTCTTATGTCTTTGTGTAAGCTGTGGTTTAGCTTTAGGAAGTGCTTGTATATAGGTAGGTTAGTCTTAGTTCTGCTGGCTGCTCTGTGTCCAGCCATTCTTTGTGATAGTTGTCTCTGTGTCTGTCCCACATATTGGTTTCTTGTTTTACATTTCATGCACTCTATCAAGTAAATGACATTTCTATTTGTGCAGTTAGTCTGCTTTGGTGTGGGGAAGGACTTGTGGTCATGGGATGAGGTTACCCTTTGTTTTTTAGACATGATTGGACAGCATTTGCAACCTGCAATGCCACAACATGCCGAGTGTCCTCCCAGACTAGGTGTAGTTGTGATGACTATCTCTTCCTGTGTTATTGGAAGTTTGGGTTGACCTTTGACCTTGGCTCTCACCAGGGTATTTCCCAGGGTTCTGGTTTTCTTTAGGCTCAAGCAAGGTTTGGGTACATGTCCCTCTTCTGTGGGGGATGGTTTTATGATACTCTTTAGCTTTTTTACGTCCAAGTCTGACGTGTATTCCGTCACAAAGAAGGTGTCGTAGGGGCACTGTTCCCTTACTCTTTGTGCTATTATGTTGGGGTCTGGTATGGTAGTCTACTTGTCTCTGTATCCTTTTAATCAAGTCAGGCGGGTAGTCTCTGTCCCTAAATACGTCATACATTTTCTTTTGAATTTGTCTGTACGTCTGTTCATCTGAGCATGCCCTCAGTAGTCTTGTCATTTCTCCTTTAATTAGACTTGAGAATGTGGTCTTGGGGTGGACTGAGGAGTACTGTAAGTACTGGAATTTGTTTGTCTTTTTGAAGAATGGTTTAATGTCCAGTTTTTGTTCTCTGTCGTGCCTGTCTCCCTTGTATATTGTAGTATCTAGGAAGTCTATGCTGTCTTTTGAGTGTTCGTAGGTGAATTTGATAGTGTCATGACTGCTGTTGAGATAGTTCATGAATTTTTCTAGCTCTTGTTCAGTGTCTGGCCACACGCACAGTACGTCATCTATGTACCTCTTCCATATCACTGGTTTTACGTGGTAATTGTCTAGTAGTCTTTCTTCCAGTTCTGCCATGAATAGATTGGCATAGGCTGGGGCCATTTTTGTGCCCATTGCCGTTCCCTGTACTTGGTGGTACATAGAGTCGGCAAACTGAAAGTAGTTTTTGGTCAGTACTATATTTAGTAAGTCTCTCATTGTTTCAGGTGGTATTTCTACGTCGTCCGAGTCTGGATTGTTGCGGTAGAGTCTGTTGAGGACTGCCTCTATTCCGTCTCTGTGTGGGATGTTCAGGTAAAGTGCTTTCACGTCTATGGTTGCCAGTATGCAATTCTTTGGGATGGTCGTGTTTTCTATCAAATCAATGATGTGATTGGTGTCTTTAATGTACGAGTCTATTTTTTTGACATGTGGTTGTAGGTGTAGGTCTACTAGTTGTGAGATTTTCTCTGTTGGGCCTCCGCAGCCACTTACAATTGGCCTCACTGCTATGGGGTTCTTGTGTATCTTTTTTAAGAAGTACAGTTGTTGTGTACGTGGCATTTGTTCCTGTTTAAAGTGTAGGTAACTGTGGGTGGTGCTGTCTATAATTCCTTTGTCCAGCATTCTGCTTGTGTATTTGTTTATTGCCTTCGCTAATTGTAGCGTCGAGTCTGCATCTATCATCCTGTATATGTTTTTGTCCTCTAAGTGTTCTTTTCCGTCTGCTATGTACTTTTCTCTGTCCTCAATGACTATGCCAGAACCTTTGTCTGCATTTTTTATTACTATGTCTGGGTTAGCTGCTAGTTCTTTGAGAGCTTTAGTTTCAGCTCTAGTCATGTTTGGAAAGAAGCTTGTAGGTTCTAATTCTCCTATGTCTTTTTCTATTCTCTGTAGGTACTTTTCTACGTCGTCTGAGGCTCTAGGTGGCATCCAAGTGCTCTTTTGTCTGAATGGATGTACTTCCTGTGCTACGCTGTCTCTGAAGTAGTACTTTAGTCTGTTCGAGCGTTGGAACATTCGTGTGGTGTCATTTAGTCTTGATTTGTTCATGTGTGTGCTAGGAATGAACGCTAAGCCCTTTGTTAGCACCTTTGATTGACACTGAGTTAGCGTCTTTGTCGATAGGTTCGTTATGTACTTGTGTCTGTCTGTAGTGTCTGTACTTAGTTTGTTAAGTGATCTTTTGTATCTACTGCCGTTGTTGTTTGGCTCATATTTTCTATTTCTTGTTGTTATGTAAGTTTTTGAATTGAATTTTAATTGGATATTGGTATTTTCAATATTGCATACATAATTAATTAAGTCCTGGTTCATAATGACTGCAGTGTTGGCCGCCTGTCCGTTCACTGAAAACCCTGGTAGGTCCCTCCGAACAGCTGTGGTGGCTGCCCGGACCTTGCCCTCCGGGTGGCAGCAGCTGTGGTGGCTGCTGGCCCAGAGGGTAGGGTTGTAGGGGGGGTCTTGGCTGTGGCTGCACTGGTGGCAGTCTTGTCATCAGGCCTTGCAGCAGTCCTGATATCCTAGCCACTTCCTCTGCAATAGGAGTGGCTTGCTGCTGGTTGCCATTCTGGATAGAGGGTTGCCTGGGGGGGGGCATTCTCCCTGTCTCTGGGTGTCTGTCTCTGCTGCCTCTGTTGGGGTGGGGCATTCCTGTTGTACGGTCTGTACCTGTCTCCTCGGACTGCAGGTCTCCTCGTCCTTTCCCTCTCCGGCTGCTGCAGGCTCTCCAGTTTCTTCTTCTTGGCCTCCTCCAGGCGTCCACTGAGCTTCCTGACGTTCTCCTCCGTCTTCTTCAGCATGTCTTCATATAGTGCTCTTCCAGGGCTTGCACATACTCGCTCTCTGCTGACACCTTTGTGTAGTTGGAGTGGTGGATGATATGGAAGGGGAGTGGTTGAAGGTATGGAGGGGGAGTGGATGATAGTGGACTGAAATGAAATGAGAAAAACTGCAGGGCAGAACCAGAGCACTCAGTTCTAACGTAGAAAACATTTTTGTCAACTCCACTTAGGATGGTAAAGTTCATAATGTTGTTTTTTTTTATACGTATTTCCCTCCTGGCACTCTTACAAATGCATCCATGAAGATCTTATGTTGACAACACACAAAATATTAGCAATTGCTAGTAGAAATTTCCTTTGTGATTAACTGCATAAATGTATTCTATCTTCTATCTAGCACTCTACAAGTGGGAACAGATTATAATTGTAACATAGTCATAACAGGAAACTGATGTTGGTCGAGTTCACAGCAGATGCCCATCCTCATATTTTCTGCCACAGCTTATCTTTCATTTGGAGAGAAACTGTAGTACGCGGTTTTTTGCTTTTTGTTACAGATTGTCAATTTGTCAAGCTACAAACAATAGCACTTATTTATTTGGTGACATCATACCCAATTATTTGACACCATACCTAATTTGTGACACCGTACCTAATTTGTTGCATGGTACTTTTATGTGATATTTGGTAGAGGTAGCAACATTATTACCACCGCGACAAAAAAAAAATGAATAAATGATCTTGATAACCACTAATAAAACTGATAATGTAATAAATAAATGATAAATAAATGAGTCAACTAGTGGTGTGCTTGAGCACAAATGGAACGCACAGTACTTTCACACAACTGAACATACCTACGCAAGATTTACCTTCGTGGTTCGTCTAGTGGACAATGAATTTACAAGTTAATGCTGTTGAGTAGGGCTTATAACTGTGACAAATAGCGACTAACTCGAATAGAAATGGAGCTCCCATAAGTTTTTGCGTTTTAACTGCACCTGCAAAAGAATTCAAAGCGGTAAACAATTCAACTAAGGTAATACGGGTAATGGTCGCTCAACCGGAGGATTCTGTTTAGTGAAATTTGGGACGGGGTCGAACGCGGAGCGAACACAAAAATACGGAGGGTCAAAGTACAAAATGACATTCGTACGTCCAAACATATATAAACTAGTGATGTGCTTGAGCACAAATGGCGAGCGAGCCTAAAGACTATACTATTTTTATATGAATGATTTTGACTTCTAACACTGAAGCTACTGAAAATAAGGTCCAGTTTTTTAATTTCGCATACACGGTAAAGGGATTTCAGTGCCATAGTAACAACTCTCTGCAACTGCTTGAATTGAAGGAAATAAATAACAACAAAACAATACACGTTATTTAAACGTTTTCTTTGTGATATTCTTTAGCTAAGTAGTGGTTGTAACACACAATGCTTTGACACAACTGGACATGCACCTACAGACTTACCTTCGTGGTAGTCTAGTGGATAATGTATTTTCAAGTAAATACTGTTGCGCACGGCTTATAACCATGACAAAGAGCGCATTGACTTACCACCGCCACTAACTGGAATAGAAATGGAAGTCCCTTAAGTTTTCAAGTTTTAACTGCACCCACAAAAGAATTCAAAACGGTAAACCATTCAATTTCTAGGGTGATGATACGGGTACTGATCGATAACCCAGAGGATTCTGTTTAGTGCAATTTGGGACGGGGTCGACCACGTAACTAACACAAAAACGCGAGGGTCAAAGTACAAAATGACATACGTACGTCCAAACATATATACAAATAAACTAGTGGTGCGCTCGAATAGCGCAAATGCATGGCGAGCGAGCAGACTCTTTTTACAGAAAAATAGGACAGAAATTACATCTAACTGTAGTGCACAGTGTAACCCTTTCCATTCTCAGTTAGCATCAGAGAATCTAAAGTCTCTGATCCCAGACTAAACTAACAGAATTACCTGAATAAACTTTGAAAGCAGTGGCAAAGAAGCGCAGCTTGACAAAGACTTCACAATTGTTTCAAGAAGAGAGTAGCTGTAAACTTTTTGGTTGAAACAAAGTTGCGTAAGGCAGTGCAGTATGATTCTCCGCGCTCGTTAATTGAAAAATACTGGAACTGTGAACGCTTTACCTAACTTACGTAATTAGAAGCACGCGCGTTAAAAGAGCATACGTACCATCCATACATAATATAACATATACCCGATTTTGCATTATCCACCCCTAATAGTATCTCGCTCGCTCGATAACAAACATCCCCGATTTTTTCATTTTTACCCCTGTAAGTGTCTCGCTCGCTACGCTCGCTCGCCAATAAATAAATAAATATACAAACAAAAATTTAAAACAAAAAATATAGAATTAAATAAAAAATAAATACATAGCTACATAAATAAATATATCAACATAAAAAAATAATAATTAATAAGTAAATAAATATTTTAATGAATGAACAAAGGATTAAAAGTACACATAAATAAAAATTAACTAGTGGTGCGCTCGAATAGCGCAAATGCATGGCGAGCGAGTAAATATATGAGTATAGGTAAAGATGATTTGTGAAGGAAATCGCTAAATAATAGCAATGAAGAGTTAACAATAACAGAATTACCTGAATAAACTTCGAAAGCAGTGGCAAAGAAGCGCAGCTTGACAATTTGCCATTCACTCTTTCGCCAAGAAGAGAGTAGCTATAAACGTTTTGGTTGAAACAAAGTTGCGTAAGGCAGTGCAGCAGGATTCTCCGTGCTCGTTAATTGAAAAATACTGGAACTGTGAACGCTTTACCTAACTTACGTAATTAGAAGCGCGGGCGAAATTTTTTGACGTACGCATACATACCTACATATATTATATATATATTATCTGAAATCTCAATTGAACACGACTGTTAGTCAGCTTCGCTCGCTTTGCTCGCTCGCTGAATTAATGAATTTATATATTTATATATTTAGTTATTTAAATGTCTGTGAATTCATGCTAAGTATGTATTCACTAGGTAAAAGGTGTGTAGGACATGCAATGCATTGATGGTGTGGATTCACACCACTATTTTGGTGTGAATTTGGTGGGTTTTCACGCCAAAAATTTTACAGTGTGCATACAGAATGCTCCCACTTCTTACATTTGTTGCATTGCACAACTGTGCAGAACTAAAAAAAAAAAAAAAAAAAAAAAAAGTATTAATAAGGCAGATTATAAATAAGTCGACTTTATAATAGCGCATGAGTAACAGGTGTTGACAGTGAGTGCAGCCAGTATCCTGGAACTGGTTTTCAACTTATAGACTTATCACCACATCTACATTCAATCTCTTCTCGTTCGTCACTTTGTTGAGAAGCCATTTGAACGAAAATGCGCGCACGTTGTCAATGTGCATTAATTTGAATCACCTTTGAGCCCCCCCCCCCCTCATCTCTATGTGATTGGGGGGGGGGGCATGGAGCCAAGGCTCACCTGCTCCCCTTCTCCCCCCCCCCCCCCCCCCCCTAATATGCAAAAATATTTTCAAGTAGTCGTTAATCGTCAGCACTAATCCAACCAAATATTAGGATAAATTGGCTTCATGAGAAGAAAGCATGCCACGTGCGTGACTTCTGCAGAATTGAACAACTGCATTTGATAAAGTTAAAATGCAATCCCCCCCACACACACACACACATTTAGACTCCATCAACATCCTTTCAGACCTAGCTCCACCTTTAGTCAGACCTTGGCTACTAACTCCACCTTAGACTTTCTTTCCACACATTCTACAGTGAATGACCTAAAACCTCTATTCACAGCATATATCTGCCATGTTACTGGAAAGGAGCCACATATGCACGCTAAACTTCGGTCTTCTTTTCATTTCAAGAATTAAAGATAATCTTATTCGTAGTAAATTTAAATGCAAATACTCCACTTTAAGTATTGATTAGAATGATATTTTTCATTTCAGTAAAATAAGGGGGAGGGGAGGGATTGGGAGCTATTACACATAATTTAGTCAGATAACGCTTTCTAACTATACTTTAAAGTTAGACAGTGATGTGAGCAGTGCACCCCATCTGTACACTCCCGTCTGTTTTTAGACCCAGCTCCACTTACAGCCACAATTACTATACTAGGCCTTGGCTATTGACTCTACCTCCTCCCTACACAACCTATCAACCCAACCTCACCCACCCACCCACCCACACACACACAGAATGTAAGCTTGCAGATCGAACTAAACCAACACCCCATTATACATCTGAGAAGTAGATAGGATTGTCCAGGCAGGTGGACATATATAGTAAACAAGGCCTACTAATTGTGGCTGTACATCTACAAGTGTGTTGGTGGGGTCTTCAGATGAAAAGCTTCATAAATGCATTATTAATTTTTCATACAAACTAAAGTCATGCTAACTATAAAATGTCTTGAATCAAGATTGGTGTGCCTTAATTCCAAATTTAGTTTCTATGGTGATGGATAACGGCCATCCCAGATTTGGCCCAGTTAGAAAAATTCCCTGGGGAGTGTTAGGATGGACATGAGAGATAAATTTTATATTTGTGACCGTCTACTGGAAAATCGGGCACAACGCAGCACGCGTCAACGTAAGTACACAAAAAAAATGTTTTGGTGGGGGCCGCGTTGTACCCGATTTTGCTGTAGACGGTTACATTTATATGTCCTAGAAGTCAAATATAATATCAAAACAGAAGAATGGTCACAGAATTGAGGTTATTGAGTTGACTAAAATAGAATTTAAAGCTCAGCCCGATTATTTTTTGCAACTATCCTCGAATTTCACTTTCATGAAAAATTAGACAGAAAATTAGTACCTCAACATACACTCTTTTAGACCCCACAAACATATTTTGGACCTACCTCACCACCTACAGCCACAATTATTAGGCCTTGGCTAATAACTCCACCTCTCTAGACAATCGTATCTACCTCTTTCCTCCACCATAGAATAAAAAAATTAAGGGTGCTGGCACACCGCCTACTTACCGCCCACACAAACTCATTAGCGAAATCAATTATGTTGCTACGGCCCAAGTTTATATACTTTCTATTCTTTGCTGCCTACTCTATATAGCGGACTGTGAAGTGAACCCTTCCAGAAGCAAGCTTACCTGAAATTGGACTCCTATGGCAAGAAACACGGAAGGCATGAGCCCTCCAATTTCACACCCTACAGAGGGAGCTACAGTTGGCAGTTCAAGGCTACAGCGCCCGTTTCAGCATTCTACGGACCTTGGAGCTCAAGCCCGACAAATTTACAGAAGCTTTTTCCGATTCACAATTTACTTTTCTAATTATGCACTGCAGTAGTTCTTTCATGACAAACTTTGACGCTTTACTTCCGTTGTGTACCTTTATTACGTAATCTCTCTCTGTAACTTTATTTGTTGTAGTCTTGTGTAACTCTGTTCCAAATTTAGAACAGCTCTGATACGTCATTCTGTAGTTTTGGCAAGAAATAGCTTGCAGACCTGCGCTGAGGGGCACAGACGGACCTGCACTGGGAGACACAGATGGACCTGTGCTGGAGGGCACAGACAGATTTCTGTCACCTCCATCATGACTAACCAACTCGGGACCTGTACAATATTATAGATGAGATTGTACATCAGATTTATCAAAAAACTGTAATTTTACGCTGACTTTGAAAAAAATGAATAAATTTTAGACTAAAAACAAAAATATTTATAATTTTTTTATGATATATGTACAGCCATGCACCATTCTTTTTTTTGTGTGCCATACACTACATGAATATATTTATTAAGTATATATATTTAGATGACAGATTGTATTCTATAAGTATGATGTTCAAATGTCAATGTCATGTTTTGCTATAGGTACCTCTACTGGAGTAGCATCTTTTCTTCTGCCTTGCTGCAGAAAGCTGTTGCTTCCTCTTTGTGCTAGCCATACCAACCACAATTAAATACAGGCCACTGAGCCTCTGCTTTGATTACCAAAAAGCCACGATCTCTAGGTTGGGATCTCTAGGTTGGGTTGTAGGAAGGGGAGGGGTTGTAGGCGGGATTTTTAAGCCCAACACCACAGGCTACAACTCCGTGGTTTGGTGGCAGCTCAATTGGGTCAATTAACAGTGCACTAGTGGTGTATGTGCCAGCACCCTTAAAAAAACAAAAAAAAAAAAAGCTTCTGTGCATGGAGCAACCACAAACCAATATCCCACAGCACACACACACACACACACATACACACACACACACACACACACACACACACCTGACAATAACTACATAGTTCTACTAGTAGAGCAACATTACATGTAATTGAATTCCCATACAGGTTGAAAATGTTTTAAATACTTATAAACAAAAATACACAGAGTCTGCATTAAGATTACTATATTAAAAAGCAAAGTATCTTGATTCTGACAGACAATTGACTAGTCCACCTACCACTTTGTGTAATAATCAAGGACATAAAATATTATAAATAAACCAAACAGACCAAGCCATGCAAAATGATGTAAAGCATTAGTTACAATGTTATTACCAACACACCTTACTCTTCTAAACTTGAAAACCTGATTGTAATACTTAAAAACCTATAAGGTTGATTACTAATTGACACTAGGGATCATTCTATCTTTCACTGGAAAACAACATTTTGAACTGTAGTTCAGACCTTTTGCTCAATGATATTTTGACCTTAGAATAGAAAGAACTTACTATCAGAACTGCTGGCACTCTCCTCTTCACAATTTTCACTACTGACACCGATAGAGGACAAAAAGTCTATGGCTTCTTTCGCTTTTTTCACTGTCCAGGCTGAATAATGAACCGAACACAATGACATTGTCTCCAACTAGAATCTCTCGAACTGTACGTTTTCAAGGTTAATGCTGCACGCATGCACACTTATCTATCCGTACTATTTCACTTAGCAGCTGTGGTATTTCACTTAGTTTCCGTGCTATTTCACTTAGTTACACACTATTTCATTTCCCCGTGCGATTTCAATTGAACAGTTATTTTCCCCATACATTTTTAATGGGCAATTTCGCACCGTACTATTAAATTTAGAAATTGTTAATTTGTTACCTACTGAAAACATTATGAAAGGTAGTAATGAAGCACATTTAATAACTTAACATGAACAAAGTCAAAACATGTTCCTTTTTGGTTTTCTTATCCATATACATCTTCCATGTCATCGTCAGGTAAGATTTTTTGTGATTACAAGCATGACAGTAAACACTCAGCCACTGTACCTAATAAAATTCCTCCCCCACAACCTCCCTAGTACTTAGTGACATTGTGTTGTTGTTTTTCCTTTAATGTACTGGTATTTTTTTATTAACAGTGGTATACATGATGAAAGTTGCTAAGGTATAAGGCTTAGTAGGAAAAATAAATAATACACACACAAAAAAAAAGAGAATGGGGGTAATATTTTAGTCTTGGTACAGAATTACATCTTATAAAGTATATTGCACGATTAATTTAAAATATCGATTGCTGTCAAACTTAGCTCCCCCCTGGGTGAAAAGCTGGAAGAGCCCTAACGATAGTAGGGATAATAGGGTGTATTGAACATGTTTACAATCAGTATCGGTCATGAGATCCTCAGAAGTGTATCTGAGAGTTGGCTAGAGATAAATTTATCGTAGTGACAGTGGTTAGTGTGCAGTAGTTCAATATGATGGGATTTCCTGGATAATATTGAATTATTCAGATGTTCAATTTCTTATATGATATTTTCAATGAATGCAATTTTTTTCTTTATGCTGGTCCACCAAATTGAGGCCCATGTGAAATATGCACTGTCCACACATCGGGGATTTGCAACTGTTGCATTTTCTATATCTTCCGCTAAGTTTATCTAATTTAGGATAATGAATTTTTATTTATTATAAGGTCTATCATTTAGATAGAGCTGAGATTTCTTCCCTGTGGCTAACCTCTCAAATTAATGTTGTTGTTGTTATATTTTTTCCACACTGTCTTGACCATCTATTTCTGCATTATACTATGTGTTCATGGATGGCCCTACCTCTTGTTGTGTTACAACTGGCCAATCTAGAGATCCAGAACCGCTGTGTTAGTGAATATGTTTAAGAGACTATACCTCTCGAACTGTTTCTAACAATTTCTTGGGGGGATTAGCTTGCAGAGTATGAGTTGAAATTTCATGATTGCATTTATTCACTTCAGTGTGTTTTCTTTTTCTATTGCTTTTCTTTGTAGTGGGATGGAGTGGGTGGAGCTGCTTTCGATGTCTCTGCCTTAAACCAGCTGTGAATGATGGCTCAAGAAGTGTCAACATTAGATCATGTACTACCTGACACTGCTGTAATGATGGCAAGTGAGTGTTCTCTAGAGTGTTTGTAATATAAGGAAGTATTGGTTCCAATAGGTCTACATTGCTAGAATATATCACCAACACTCAGAGCAGTTAGTGGCTCTGGCTAGCTTGTTGTGGTCACCTAGGACACAAGTGTTTGTGTGACAATAAATATACATGTAAATGTGTATGTTAAGTTATGTAATCAGTATATGAGACCAGTACTATCGCAATATGTTGACAATCTTAGTGAGTAGTCAGTCATTCTCGGCTGAAATAATTATTGGCTGTTAGAACGAGAAAAATTTGCTATTATCTTAGGGGTTTTACCCACACTAATTAAGCCACAATTAACTACGTGATGAGTGAGCAAGTTAACGGAGATGTAGCCCACCATCACATCATCCGAACCCACGTAAAGGTCGACAGAGGACGTGCAAATACTGCGACCATGCGGCTAAGTGGTCACATGTGGTGTGTCACATGTGGAGCAATGGCACCCGGGCACAATTACATTAGTCCTAATAGCCACTGTTCTCAGTGCTTGTAGCCTAAGCCTAGCAGCTACCTGTTACTGCCTTGCCAGAATGGCTGATTCACCTGACACTATTAGCTCTCTTCTAAGGATGACTGCTCATCAGTGGTAGTTTGTTTGTTTTTTTAATAGTAAGGGGCTGGAGATATACTGTCTGTACTCTAAATAGTTAGCTTTCTGTAGGTCAGGTTGGATATAGGATCTACATCATCAAGCCACCACCTCATTGTGAAATCATCAGTACCCGGCTTATGGCCTTTCATACACAATAGATACTTACAGATGTAATCAGCCGAAAACAGGAGTTCTATGGCTCGATAATACATGGGCATGCTGCCGGTCCATTTGCCTTGCTTAACTAGTGCAGTTAGGTTAAGAGTTGGACTATAGTTCTGATGCTGTTACTGAGAGCATGCTGCCAACCCTCATTATGGTCAGGCATAGGCTTCGTTACAGGTGTGGGGTGCATGGCCGGCTCCCACTCTTCTTATTCTAACCTTCATGCAAAAATTTATGATCATCATTGTCCATTGCATATTAGTAACTATCTGCAGTATTTAGTAATGGATCTGCAGTATTTAGTAATGGCCAGACCCTCTCACGGTATTGCCAAGATTGGCTCTGTCAAAGTGATCAGTTTTCTCGAAAGCATACATAGAAACTCCTGAATCAGTCAGGTGCATGCTGTAATTGAGATTTATGCTGATGTGAGTGTTACATGAGAAGGGGGGTGGAGAAAATAGGGGTTACATGATGAGAGAGATTAGAGAATGAACTAGTGCTGGATGTGTGTTAGGACTCATAAGCCACACTACACTATGGCCAGTGTGGCATTATATAGAGCATAGGTAGGAGGTTCTAGTGCATATTGTAGTTAGATTTTACTAGAGGTGTGACGGTCCACCGGGGGCCCTTTAATAGTGCCTTATTCTCACACTATCACATTCGCTGCCTGTCTCTATTCTCTTACTCTCAGGCTCACTGCCTGTGTATTCTTGCACTATCAGGCTCACGGCCGTCATTCTCAGGCTCGCTGCCTGTCTAGTCTTACGCTATTAGGCTCATATTCTTTCACTATCAGGCTTACTGCATGTCTACTCTCACTCGCAGGCTTGCTGTCATCTATTCTCTCACTCTCACTCAGGCTCGCTGCCTATCTATTCTCACTCCATCAGGCTCGCTGCCTGTCTATTCTCTCACTATCAGGCTAACTGCTTATCTATTCTCTTGCGCTCACTCAGGCTTGCTGCCTATCTATTCTCTCACTATCAGGCTAACTGCTTATCTATTCTCTTGCGCTCACTCAGGCTTGCTGCCTATCTATTCTCACTCTCACTCAGGCTTGCTGCCTATCTATTCTCACTCTCACTCAGGCTCGCTGCCTATCTATTCTCACTCTCACTCAGGCTCGCTGCCTGTCTATTCTCACTCTCACTCAGGCTCGCTGCCTCTCTATTCTCACTCTCACTCAGGCTCGCTGCCTGTCTATTCTCACTCTCACTCAGGCTCGCTGCCTATCTATTCTCACTCTCACTCAGGCTCGCTGCCTATCTATTCTCACTCTCACTCAGGCTCGCTGCCTATCTAGTCTCACTCTCACTCAGGCTCGCTGCCTATCTAGTCTCACTCTCACTCAGGCTCGCTGCCTATCTATTCTCACTCTCACTCAGGCTCGCTGCCTATCTATTCTCACTCTCACTCAGGCTCGCTGCCTATCTATTCTCACTCTCACTCAGGCTCGCTGCCTGTCTATTCTCACTCTCACTCAGGCTCGCTGCCTATCTATTCTCACTCTCACTCAGGCTCGCTGCCTATCTATTCTCACTCTCACTCAGGCTCGCTGCCTGTCTATTCTCACTCTCACTCAGGCTCGCTGCCTGTCTATTCTCACTCTCACTCAGGCTCGCTGCCTATCTATTCTCACTCTCACTCAGGCTCGCTGCCTATCTATTCTCACTCTCACTCAGGCTCGCTGCCTCTATCCTCACACTGTCAGGCTCACTTTCTATCTATTCTCACACTCAAGTTACTGTCTATCTGTTTTCACACCCAATGCTGTTAAAGCATTCTTGCTCTCTAGCTCACCAATGTATTCGTGCGCACTCTCGGGCTCACTGCCTATCAATTCTCATTCTAGCCACCTATCTAGTCCCACATCCAGATATCTAGTTTCAACTATCAGGTTCGCCACCTATCTCGCACTCAGTGCTGCTGCCTTGCCACAGCCAGACTCACCACCAATGTATTGTCATGCTTGAGTAGTATTTGTTCTCATTCTTACCCATCCTCACACTCAGACTTGCTGCCAACTAGTTGCACATCGTCATAATCTATCTGTGCACTCTCTCACTGCCATCTGATCTTGCACTATCAGACTTACCTACTTAATCTTGCACTGAGCCCCAGGGCCTATCTATTTTTGCATGCACTATCAGGCTTGCTGCCTATGTTTTCTCAAACTTGCTGCCTAGGTATTCTCAGACTCACTTTCTATGTATTCTCAGGTTCGCTGCCTATGTATCTATTCATAGGCTTACTGCCTATCTTGTCTCAGGCTCACTACCTATGTATTCTCAGGCTTGCTGTCTATCTAGTCTCAGGCTCACTGCCTATGTATTCTCGGGCTCACTGCCTAGGTATTCTCAGGCTTGCTGCCTATGTATTCTCGGGCTCACTGCCTATCTAGTCACAGGCTCACTGCCTATGTATTCTCGGGCTCACTGCCTATGTATTCTCGGGCTCACTGCCTATGTATTCTCAGGCTCACTGCCTATGTTTTCTCAGGCTCACTGCCTATGTATTCTCAGGCTCACTGCCTATGTATTCTCAGGCTCACTGCCTATGTATTCTCAGGCTCACTGCCTATGTATTCTCAGGTTCACTGCCTATGTATTCTCAGGTTCACTGCCTATGTATTCTTAGACTCACTGCCTATGTATTCTCAGGCTCACTGCCTATGTATTCTCAGGCTCACTGCCTATGTATTCTCAGGCTCACTGCCTATGTATTCTCAGGCTCACTGCCTATGTATCCTCAGGTTCACTGCCTATGTATCCTCAGGTTCACTACCTATGTATTCTCAGGTTCACTGCCCATGTATTCTTAGACTCACTGCCTATGTATTCTCAGGCTCACTGCCTATGTATTCTAGGGCTCACTGATGTATTCTCAGACTCACTGCCTATCTGTTCTCAGGCTCACATATGCATCTGCATGGCACTCACTCAATTACCCCGTCACGCGATCAGGACATGTTCCTTCTCACTTGTGTCTGTTGCTGCCTCCACCAGGCACACCGACTGTTACTATTAATAGCTAATGCCAACTTTTGAAGTTCCATGTGAATAGGGATGTGGAGCAGATAATGCAACAGGGGAGGGATATTCTTAGTAGTTGTAATACACAATACTTTCACACAACTGACATACCTACGCAAGACTTAACCTTCGTGGTTAGTCTAGTGGAGCAATGAATTTTCAAGTAAATACTGTTACATACGGCTTATAACTGACAAATAGCGTATTAACTTACCACCGCCACTAACTCAAATAGAAATGGAGCTCCCACAAGTTTTTGAGTTTTAACTGCATTCGCAAAAGAATTCAAATAATTCGCTTTCTAGGGTGATACTGGTAATGATCGCTAAACCGGAGGATTCCTTTTAGTGAAGTTTGGGATGGGGTCGAACACGGAGCGAACACAAAAATATGCGAGGGTCAAAGTACAAATGGCATACGTACGTCCACACATAAATTACAAACAAAAATCCCCGATTTTCAATTGTGTTACCCCTGAGAGTGTCTCACTCGCATTTATAGGAGTAAATCTTGGAGTCACAAGCCACTTGACTATGGCAAGAGTGGTGTAGAGAGGAGTTATGGTACTGTTAGCATGTGAGGTTAGATTCTCCACCCGGTGGTGGTGTGACAGTCAGACAGACCACCTTAATGTAGCTGTCCAGGGCAGGCTGACCTTCATTCAACATCTAATACTGCCCCTCACTGCTGTTAGGGCAAGCAGCCCTTCAGCTAATTACTAAGTGTGATACGTACACTCTGCCCTTGCTCAGGTCTTCTTACCTGGGCATGTGGTCCCTCACTTATTAACGACTGCTGGGGGCACTCTCCCCTTACTCGACAACCACTACCCAGGTTGTGTTCCTGGAGTCTACTTAGACTCCAGTGTGCAGTGAAAGCAGGTGAGATGGGAGTATACAGGACTCACCAGTCCTGGTTTACTGAAGCTGTGCCCACTCGGGTTACCCGAGATAGACATGGTGGCTGGAGTCATCCAGGTACCAGGCACTGATCACAGCTCCAAGGTCAGTGGCACCACTCCCTTCTCCGGGGAACCAATATGTATTCACTGTATGGCCACATCACAAAGCCAGTGAGAGGGAGAAGGTTGGGGGTCATGGGTAGTTCAGCAGTACTCTTGTCATAATGCTCAGTTCTCAATGTGTATGCTAGTCTGTACTTACTTTCACAGGTATACAGCCTACTACCATTGGTAAGAGAGCTGCCAACCCCCTCTCCTAACCTATCACTTATAGCCTTGGGGGTGTAGGCCGCCTCCTGCAGCCCTTTGGGGACTCGGCAATGCAGGGCAATTAACGCTAATTGCCACTGACCTGCCGAGTATCTCACCCCCAAGGCCACACAGGGGGTGGGTGGGTCCAGGGTCATACCACTGCCTCATGCACAAGGAACATGCGCAGACATGACCACGGGCTCACATCAGCACAGACTGCCAATGTGTAGTTTAGGAGGATGACACCAGGCAACCATACCAATAAGGCAAATCAGTTCTTTTGTTAGTTAGTGGGAGAATGTGAGTGTAGTGAAACAGCCACTACATTATTAGAACTATTACACTGTGTTATATTATTGTTATTTCTAATTAGGTTTACCTGTTTCTCCCTGGTGTCAAGAAACAGCCATCAATAACTATTATCATTATTTCACTTATTCATTCACTTATTCATTCACCTGTTGTAGTCATTATTTTCTTTCATATTTCGTCGATGTTCGTCAATCGTCGATGTTCGTCGATGTTCGTGTTTCCAAGTCATATTTTGTTTATTTATCATCGTTCTTTCAGTTGTTGTATTTCCTGCCTAGTTTAAAGATTAAACTCTTTATACACCTTAAGAGTTAGCCCTCCAGGTGATTGGACAGCCCCAGCAACTCTGGTGGCAGCCTACTCGCAAGTATATTCAGTTAACCCTGAAAAGCTTGGATCCTGTGGCCTTCAGTTAACCCTGACTGACCCGGCTTCCTCACAGTGTGCATCAAAATATGAAAGAGACCATCAACTATTTTGTTAACTTTGCCATTCATGAATCTTGAGCTGATGGAAGCAAATTAATTTAATATTAGAATTCCACCATGTGTTAAAAATGTTACTGCAAACATGTCTTTCAATATGCATGCTTGTATCTACATCAGCAAGGCCAATCTTTCTAGCACATTTCCCATTTTGTGAAATAACATGTAATGTACACGTGTACTACATTGTTGAGCAACAAAGTTACGTATTACAAGTGCAACATATGTAGTATTCTTTGAAATATTTATGTAAAGATGGTTCTGATGTTTCGTACTGCTTAGAAAAGTTTAGTAGAATCTTTTGCAATCTATCTTTATTTTGCTCTCTGTTAAATTCTCAGGATTAAGCAAAACTATCTCAAATTGCAAGAAATTATTTGCTCACATAATTACGACGTGACGATAGGGGGGCTTTTTCCACAACAGTTAGTACCCTATGTGAAGCCAACAGCTTTATGTTTTCTCATACTTTCATGTTTTCTCTGATTGCCAGAACAACTATAACATTACACTTTATTTCATCATTAGTATTCACGCATGCTCATTTGTTCTTATTTTCGTGTACCGTCGTACATCGTCGATGATTTGTTTTTTGTTTATATTTATCACCTCAACACTGTCATTGACTGTTCTTAACTGGAACTCTGACGTTACCATACCCACTAGTGGGTCTTCACTGCACTATAGTTACTGTTTCTGCTTAGTGTAGTGCGTGTATGCCAGGATCAATGTGATTTCTCGCATGAACACCTGCAAACCAAAAAAAAAAAAACTTGCCCTTCGAGCCTACCCATACCAAATCATCTTCCTACACCACTGTTTGCATTTGCTCTTAAATTTACTACTTTTACATTTTTGTAACAAAAGGAGTCCATCTGAATGCTTTCTGACTGGCAAGCAACACCCCTTTTTTGTAATTAGAGCAAAGTTCAGTGAAGCCATCCAACATTTTGATGCCATTTGTACAGGATTCCCCTGATAGATGCGAGCACAATGTTGCAATCATAAGTACTCTCTGTATCACATGCACATACATGAACAACTGTGGCATGTAAAATCATTGAGAAATGATAGTTTCAATTATTACAAATTGTGTATCAGCCATGAGTAAATTGTAGAGCTTTTGCTGCTATGTCTGTACAAATTTAAGTTTTTGTTGTGGGGCTCATCACACCTGGCTTCCTTGTGTACAAACTCATATATTGTATACACTTACATATACATATGTGTACACTGTAAAAAACGAGGTGTTACATTACACCTCTTTTGGTGTTCCAACTACACTGTCTGTACTACACCCCATGGGGTGTATTGATACACCCCAAAATTGGTGTCCCGTTACACCCTTCAAACACCCTCCTAGTATACCAAATAGGGTGTACCATTACACCCCTATCACACTCATAGGAGTGTTACACTACACTCCTACAGTGTATATGAACACCAAAACACACCCTATCGGGTGTAATTCTTCGCCAATATAAAGTGTACTGTAACGCCATGTGATTATATTCAGGTATAATACAGTAAATATTATTTCACATACAATACGAGTATGAGATGACACAAAAATTGTATGTTTGTATGTTCAGGTCCAATGATGACAGTTCACTCCCTCAGTGATGTAGAGTTCTTCAATCATCCATCACAGACACACCTTAGACAATCTCTATTCACTCAGCTTCATCTAAACACAAAGAACATTGAACACATTAACTTCCATATTTGATAAATTATTACAAAATATTACTACAGGCAACATGTCTACGTCAACTAACTGTGCAGCCCACAAAAAAATAAAAAAATAAAGCCCCTTAGCTATATAATATTGTATTATATTAACTTCTATTTTCACTATCACTCTATATGGCAGTACCTAAATGGGAATATAACGTCCACTACCACCTCAGTTTCAAACGCCACATGGCGCCGTGGTTCGCTTGACAATTACGATTATTCACTAGAATGGCGACACAGTTGTTGTTTTTAATACAGTTTCTCTGACATGAAGTAGTACTTCATAAAATAAAAAAAAGGCGTAAGTACCAAATATTTTCCTAAAATTTTTTTCAAACAGCAGTCTGGAGCTATTGCAGGCATATTCTAAATAGCTCAGTTTGCTTCGGAATTGTTTGTATTGGTATAAATCTTCACTGGAAAAAAGTTTTTAAAAATATGTGTCCATTCTTTACCGAATTGGTGGTCAGTCGGTTGAAGAACACACGATTTTGCCTCAGAACACTTAAAACATAAGCCCCCCTTAGTAAACTTAAGGATTGGACGTGGTAAACCAATCCTGAGTTACAGTGTGAAGCAAGGGAACCCTTTACCTCATTACAGATAGTACTTTTTGATATTGCAAATTTAATTCACTCCTATCTATCCCACCTATAGATACATGTCTGTCCCACTGTCTTTCCCATCCCAGACACACATGTATGTAAAGGTGGAATAGATGGACATCCCATGGAACCCCAAGGTCCCGGGGACAATGGGATGGGTCGGACAATTTCTGGCATTTCCAGACATTTATGGAGGAGTGAATTTACATTCCCTATTACACTTATATAAAACTTACTTAGCAAGTCCTTTGAAGCTTGTGTATAGATTACGCCTTGATACAAAACCTTTTACCTGCATACACACATGAAAATGGTTACTAAATTAATATTAACTATTATCATTGTCCAATAAAAATGAAAGGTTATGTATACTATGGGAACAGAAACCCTTTGACATCAAATTTCGGTCTAATTCTTAAGTACCTGATCAAATTCAAATTGGAACAGATAAATTTTGGCACTAGCTATTGTGGTATGTACTTTCATAAGTACATGTCAGGCCAAAATTATAAATGTCCTTTCAAATTCATGGTGAAAGGGTATAACATCAGATAGACTCTGGTCCGTTATTTGCAGCATTAAAGGAACCCCTAGATTATGCATGTACAGCGAGGACATTAATGGCATTAGGATAAATAGGTAAAGGGTTCATTCTAGAAAATGATTAGCAGTATACTCGAGCCTCTCTGTGTTCTGAGTAATGGACACCATCAACCAGACACAAGCTTGTGTGATTTGTGGTAAGGGGACATCAATATAGTGAGTCTATTAAAATGACTTGTAGTTTGTTGACCCCCCTCGGTTCCAGACTGACATGCACAAGTTACACATGACTTTAAAAAGGTTCATGATAATAAAATAACAGTTAAAATAGTACTACAGACTCAGTGGATTTGTAAACTTAAAGCACTCAAAACTCTCTCTCTTAAAGTAAACACCAATAAGTTCAGCAAGAAAATAACTCAGAATCTCATCTCTGCCAACCCATTTCATTAACCCTTTACCAAATTACCAACATGAAATCCATTACACACCCTTTACCCTAAGCACAATAAACCTTTTACTGTTTCCATGGTAGGCCCCAAAAAAGCTCAATTAAAGTTGCTTAAATCCTATATCAAATTTTATAGGACTCATTATTATTCCTGTTGTAAGTACGAAACCCCTTACCTAATCTTCATCACAAATAAGAATTTTCAATACTTCACTTCTTTAACATCACCCTACATACAAATTGTTATACATATGCTTAACCCTCTACTAAAAGAGGTATTTCTAGCTCAGCACAACAGGTGGAGAAATATTCCTCTAACGGAAACAAAACTAAATAATACTATTTATTCAGTACAATAAAATTATTGGGGAGAAAGAGGGAGGGGCTAAAAAATAAGGGATGCCACATCACTTCTTGCAGGGAAATACCAATTTCAGCAAAGTCACATTACCTCCACTGCTCATATAAATACCCTACAAATTTTAAAACACACAACAACTCCCAATGGTATACCAATATTTCTTAATCAATATTATTTCATTAGAGAAAAAAGTACTGAATCCAAATTGAGTTAGTCTAATATCGAGATCATTCACCTTTTTTTGTGAGACCGGCACAGTGCAGCAAATGATATAATTTTAGTTTCTAATTTGTGCTATGTAGTGCAGATTGCTTGGAACTCTGATACTGTGTTAGTTCACCTAGTCTGGTGTTGCCGACACTTTACCTACTTTTAATATGGTGCGGGGGAGGAGGAAAGGGTCTGGGGACTCTAGTACCAAACCAGTTTGAAACAAGTTTTTGCGCATGCGCTAATTAAGCCCAACTGTGGACACTCTGGTAGTCTTGCGGTCTATTATTCAAGAAACTTGATATCAGAAGGCGCTTGTATTGCATGGTAAGAATTTACTCTTGTACACAGGGTCTAGTTTAATTAACCTAGTCTCTATGAAACAAAAAAAAAAGATACACTGTTTATCAATGAATCTGTCAAGGGACCCGTTCTGGGGGTGAGTTCAGTTTGGCATACAGCAAAATACTAACACATACATATAATGTATAGCCAATTGGATTATCAGGGTCTGTGGACAACTTCATACGTACCAGCTCTAGAAATGGCTATACCCCAAACCTTTAGCAATTGACTGTCACTACCGCTGTACAGCTTCAGGTTACTTTTATCAAACTATCTGGCTGGTAAGTTATGGTGAAATCTCTTCAACCGTTATTGAGACGAAGTATACAACCACTGTGGTGAATGTTTTAAATTGGTGGTTAGCACCAGAATTTGATCATTGGTACTTGAGCCCCCAGACCCTTTCCTCCACCCAGGCACAATATTTTAAAAGGTAAGGGTCGGCAACACCAGACTATAGTTCGCCTTGGGTCTCAAAAGGTTAGGTAAAGGGTCTATACATAACTCCTACACAATGGGTTTCATAATATCAACATTAAAATTCTTGTCTGCTATACCAATTAAACACAGCTGCTAGCTGCTGGCAGAAATACTGTATTTCTTATACCTAGCCCTACCCCCACCCCTTCCCTATAAATTAATATTTATGCCGTCCAATGCCTGCCACTAGTTTAGCTACACCTATAAAACAATGACTTCTCCTTTCCCCACCTCACTTACTTGTAGCATTTCGTGGTAACGGTACCAATTGGCACATTTTTGGAAGCTATGAGGAGCTGTCACCAATTTGTGGTAGAAGGGGTCAGGAAACAACCAGGGAAGTAGGCTGCCACCAGAGTGTTGAATGCTAGCTGTATCCACAAGCTTTTCAAAGCTTCCCAATAATCCCTCACACAGAGGTTTCAAGTCTGGTTTTAGAATTAGTAGAATAAAACTTCAACATGCATATGATACAACACTGAACAGCATATGGCACAGCCAAGCAAATATATACAGCCTGACTGCACATGCTCAGAGGATGACATGGCATAAAACTAAAAATAGAATGTCTAAAGATAGTACAGTAAATAGTGTTAATTAGCTAGTGCATGGGAATACAAGTCACTGTTTTGAAGTGTGGTGATTCTACCACACCTCCCCTTCCTTCAGAGATGCTTCTTCTAGCTTCTTGAGAGAGACAACTTCATCTGGTGAAGAATTCCATGATTGCCTTGAGAGGGCATCAGCAATGGGATTTGCTTCTCCACTGATGTGTAATAAATCAAAATGATATTCTGATAACTTGATTTTCCATCTCAGGAGCCGTGATGATGGAGGTTGACCATCCAAAATACTGACAAGTGGTTTATGATCGGTAAATGCTTTGAAGTATTTGCCAGAAAGATAGTAGTGAAAATGTTGTACGGTTGCAAGTAAGGCCAATGCTTCCAAATCCAAAATTGCATAGTTCTTTTCTCTTGGCAATAATTGCCTGGAGTAAAATCCACAGGGAATCCATGACGAATTTCGATAGACACACATAGCTCCTCCCACTCCATTGAGAGAGGCATCAGCAAACACACTTAATGAGTCTGAATTGACAGGGATGATTAATGAAGAGTGATTCTTGATAGCAGTAATAATAAAGTTGAATGCACTTGGTGGGGTGAACAACAAATGGCTTTTCCTTTGGCATGTGAGAATTGAGAATGGTGGTATAGTTTGCAAGTGATGGTATAAATTTTGAGTAAAATGCGATTAAACCAAGAAATGATTTGAGAGCAGATTTTGATTCTAAATGAGGTGATATATGAAACTCTATAGCTGCAGGGATGGTGAGATTGCCTTGCCCAACATGAAAACCCAGAAAATCAAAAGATCTGAAACACCATGAGCATTTGCTGCTTTTGACAGTTAATCCAGAAATAGCTAACCTGCTGAGCACAGAAGTAATGTGAGTTAAATGATCTTCAAAACAAGTGGAAAAGATAACAATATCATCAATGTAAGGTAAGCAATGTTTTTCAAGTCCTCTCAATACTTGCTGCATGAGCAGCTGGAAAGTTCCAGGAGCATTTGTAAGCCCAAATGGCATTACACAGTATTGAAACTTGCCTTGTAGGCATGTGAAGGCAGTATACTGTCTAGATTCAGGGGACATGGGGACTTGGTGAAACCCTTTTAACAAATCAAGCTTTGAAAGAAATGATGCGTTTCCAAGCTGAGACAGGATTTCTTCAATGGATGGCATTGAAAATGGTTCTTTGACAGTGATGGAGTTTAATTTTCGGTAATCTATAACTATTCTAATGCCACCATCTTTCTTAGACACTGGCATTGGTGAGCTGCTGTACTTAGAGGTTGATGGCTCAATTATGCCTAATGAGAGGAGATTCTCAATTTCCTCCCTAAAAGCTGTTTGATGGGCAAGTGGGATTGAGTAGGGTGGTGACCAAACTGGAATAGTGGCTGTCAAGGTGATAGAATGAGTGGCTAACATTGTTGCACCAGGAATATCAGAAAAGACAGAAGGAAAACTATTGAGAACATGATCAAGTTGCTGTTGCTGAGATGAGGAAAGTGGCATTGGTTGTGGGGTGTTATTCGAAAGATTGAAATCATCAACATCTTCATTAGGTATGATGATAGATCAGTTAACTGAAGTTGATTTCTTCAATTGGCTGAGATGCACAACTTTTGGTTTTGATTTTGAACCTTGTGGCTTGATGCTACAGTTGACAGGGGGGATGAGGTCACAAATGACAAAAGGTCCATCCCAAGATGCTTCCAAGCATCTGTTGATGCCAGGAGCCCTTTTAAAAACAATGTCACCTTGCTTGAGTGATGATGCTAATTGAGATTCTTTAGTGAGTCTGTTGATTGAGTGTTTTGATGACAAAGCTTTCTTGACATGATGAAGTTGACATGATAACATGTTATCTAAATCAGCAATGAATTGAGGTAAATTGATGCTGGTTGGTGATGGAGTAGACCAAATTGATTTTAAGGATGATAGAATGTAAGGAGTTGGTTTTACGAACAACAATTCTTGTGGAGTGAAACCATGCCTTGAATGAGGAGTGTTTCTGGTGAAGTACAAAACTAAATCTAAAACTATAGGCCAGTCATGTTTGGCTGTTATGCATTTCGAAATCATGGCTTTCAAGGTGCTGTGAAAACGTTCTAAGCGGCCATTTGACTGCGGGTGGTATGGAGATGTTTTAATTCTAGCAATACCAAAACGCTTGTACACATGATTGAGAGTTGAGGATAGGAAATTTGCACCCTGGTCTGAAAGAATTTGTATTGGAGCACCAAGAATAGAGATAATGGAAAGTATTGCTTTTGCAGTTTCTTCTGCTGTGTAGTTTCTGATGGCGACGGCAAAAGGATAACCAGTGGCTAGTTCCATAGCTGTAAGAATGAATCTTAGTTTCTGCTTTGAGGTTGGTAAAGGTCCTACTATGTCAATTGCCAATTTCTCACCTCTGTGGGAAATAACTTCGGGCTCCAGTAATGGCACTTTCAACGCACCAGATTTAGTATGCCTCAAACACTTGTCACAACTTTGGACATGCTTTTTGATGTCATTCGCAAGACCTGGCCATGTAAAATGTTTATTAAGCAGTGACCTGGTGGTATTTACACCACCGTGACCCAAACCCTCATGAGCTGCTACTAAGACTTTGTGTCGTAGTTGCTGAGGAACCACCAAAGCATGTGAAATGGTGTTTAATGTTGAGGTCATGCACATCAGAATGCCATTCATGATGAAAAAATGCTTTTCTCCTTTTCTAGCATGTTCCCAAAGGGGCTGTAATGATTGATCAGAAAGTTGAAGCCGCTTAAATTGATCTTTAGTTATGCCATCAAAGGATAATGTCGGGAGTGACACAGGAATGAGCAATGATTGATCAGAATTACCAGTGAGAGTGAATTCAGAATCGGTGATGATTTCAGGTGAAACAGATGCTACTGGCTCAGTTTCATGTGAATCAGTAGTGTCAGGAATGAAATCAGAAATGCTGTCAAATGACAAAGGATTGCCACCTTCAGAAGCATGCAATGCCTCTGCAACATGCGTTGCCAAATTATCTTGAGACTGCATCGCTCTGGTGACAGTAAGTACTGGTTGTGGCTCAGTTTTGACTGATTGCAACAGTGCCAAAATATTTTCCTTTCCAAAATCTGTACCAAGTAAAACAGTATTCATAGGCAGTTTGGGTTCTACAGCAAGTCTGCAAACACCAGACATGGTAGGCAGTTCCACTGTCATTTCATAAACAGGGACTGAATGTGGAATTTGTGAGATTCCATGAATTGAAATATGAGAGACAGGTGATAGAGTTTCAGTGACAAAATCAGCAGATACAAGGGAGCACTTTGCACCAGAATCAATTATGATGGGTGTGACAATGCCATTTACAACTCCATGAATAACTATGTCTTCGTCAATGAAACAATTGAGAGGTGTTGATGATACTTCAGTGAATGATGCAGAATTGGAACCAGATAATTGAACTCTTCTAGTTGGCCTGCTGGTTCTGGGGACAGGTGTTGGTCTGTTTGGTTGTGGTTGTTGTGACTCAAAATGAGAATTAGGAGTTGAATAGGAAGTGGGAACAGGTTGAGATTGGAATGTAACAGAAATGGATGATGGACATCTGTTAGCATAATGTCCTGTTTGATGACACTTATAACAGGTAACAGTGGAAATATCTCTTCTTGGGACAGGGTTTGGTGGTGGGGAATGACGGTTGGAATGAGTATGGTGATGTTGGAATGAGGATTGGTGGGAATGGAAATGAGGTTCGGAATGATGGTTGTGGCTGGAATAAGAATTTGAGAAGTTGTTGGAACGTGGATTGGAAAATTTGTAATGAACAGGACCAGCATGTTGATAATGACTGCCAAATTTGGGTTTATGTGATTGTTCAGAATAAGCAAGCAAAGTACTGCAATCTTGGATGAATGATTGGTTATCAGTGTATTCTCTATTCAGAACAGTATCTCTGGCATCACCCGGCATGCCTGCCAAAACACCAAGTGTGGAAAATATTTGAGCAAGAGCATCAATGTCTCCTTCAGGGAATTTGGACAAAAAAGGTAAGTTTCCAGTAAAACACCAAACTTATACCTCCAGTTATTGAACCACTGAAGCAATGACTTGGAGCCATTCTGTCTGTATTTCAATGGAAGTGAATTCAAGCAATCAGTGTAGGAATAGCCTCCCGTGTTAAGCAAAATTGACCTCATGGTGGAAAATGAAGTGTCTTTAGTGACATTATTGTAGTATGCTTCACTGAATTCTCCAGACAACAAACTAGACAAATAATGTAACCACTCAGAATCAGGGATTGAATAATGCCTCATGTTGTACTCAAAGCGGTGAAGGAAAACAAACACATCCTCACCTTGTTTCATGTCACCAATTGCCTTCAAAATGCTTTTATCAATTCTTCTTCCTGCTTGAGGAGTGTACAGTGGCTGAGGCTGTTGTTGAATTTGTTTCCCAGAAAACATTTGTGAGAGGAACAGCAGTGATGGATCAATGTTCATGGATTTAGCCTTTTCCGAAAGTTCCTTGAGTTTGTCAGTAGACATTGCTGGTTTTGCCTCAGGTGGGGTATCTGGTAATGGCTGAACAACGTCTTCCTGGTTAGGACAAGCCAATGAACCTGCACTTTCAAGAAAGGAAGCACCATTATTGTAAGATGACAAAGGAGCAAGAAATGATGGTGATTTGAGGGAAACATGTTCAGAAATAGTGTTCTCATCTTCTTCATAATGAAATGGGAGTTTTGCTACTGGGCGCAAACGTGATTTGCTTTGGGATTACCATTCATGGTGAAATGAAATGAAATGAAACAAATGAAGTGAAACTGAAAGAAAAATGTGGCGGAAACCCTCTACACCTAAACTAAACAGGAAATGCCTGTCAATGAAGCAGTAACCGAGTTACAGATTGGGCTTGACTCAACAAAAATAGCAAAATGCTGACAAAGAAAAACAAAAGAGGAAAAATGACCAAATTAAAAAGGACACAAGCCTTGCAATGATAACAAATGGCTTTAAAAAGGAAAAAAAAACCAAAAAAAAAACAAAAAAACTGACAAACAGTCAAACAGAGTAACTTGCAAAGCTGAAGCTACGGTTGCTGTCGATGGAGTGAGTTGTTTCCAAGCCCAGTGCTGAAAAGAACTGGACCACCGCTGGACACCAGGTGTGGTGGAAGCTATGAGGAGCTGTCACCAATTTGTGGTAGAAGGGGTCAGGAAACAACCAGGGAAGTAGGCTGCCACCAGAGTGTTGAATGCTAGCTGTATCCACAAGCTTTTCAAAGCTTCCCAATAATCCCTCACACAGAGGTTTCAAGTCTGGTTTTAGAATTAGTAGAATAAAACTTCAACATGCATATGATACAACACTGAACAGCATATGGCACAGCCAAGCAAATATATACAGCCAGACTGCACATGCTCAGAGGATGACATGGCATAAAACTAAAAATAGAATGTCTAAAGATAGTACAGTAAATAGTGTTAATTAGCTAGTGCATGGGAATACAAGTCACTGTTTTGAAGTGTGGTGATTCTACCACATCTGATACTGTGTTAGTTCACCTAGTCTGGTGTTGCCGACACTTTACCTACTTTTAATATGGTGCGGGGGAGGAGGAAAGGGTCTGGGGACTCTAGTACCAAACCAGTTTGAAACAAGTTTTTGCGCATGCGCTAATTAAGCCCAACTGTGGACACTCTGGTAGTCTTGCGGTCTATTATTCAAGAAACTTGATATCAGAAGGCGCTTGTATTGCATGGTAAGAATTTACTCTTGTACACAGGGTCTAGTTTAATTAACCTAGTCTCTATGAAACAAAAAAAAAAAAGATACACTGTATAAATGAATCTTCAGGGACCCGTTTGGGGTGAGATTGGGTTTGAGTTCATTTTTCAGTTTGGAAACAGCAAATACTAACCATACATATAATGTATAGCCAATTGGATTATCAGGGTCTGTGGACAACTTCCACATACGTACCAGCTCTAGAAATGGCTATACCCCAAGCCTTTAGCAATTGACTGTCACTACCGTTGTACAGCTTCAGGTTACTTTTATCAAACTATCTGGCTGGTAAGTTATGGTGAAATCTCTTCAACCGTTATTGAGACGAAGTATACAACCACTGTGGTGAATGTTAATTGGTGGTTAGCACCAGAATCTGATCATTGGTACTTGAGTCCCCAGACCCTTTCCTCCACCCAGGCACAATATTAAAAAGGTAAGGGTCTGCAACACCAGACTATAGTTCACCTTGGTCTCAAAAAGTTAGGTAAGGGGTCTATAAATAACTCCTACACAATGGGTTTCATAATATCAACATTAAAATTCTTGTCTGCTATATCAATTAAACACAGCTGCTAGCTGCTGGCAGAAATACTGTATTTCTTACCTAGCCCTACCCCCACCCCTTCCCTATAAATTAATATTTATGCCGTCCAATGCCAGCCACTAGTTAGCTACACCTATAAAACAATGACTTCTCCTTTCCCCACCTCACTTACTTGCAGCATTTCGTGGTAACGGTACCAATTGGCACATTTTGGAAGCTATGAGGAGCTGTCACCAATTTGTGGTAGAAGGGGTCAGGAAACAACCAGGGAAGTAGGCTGCCACCAGAGTGTTGAATGCTAGCTGTATCCACAAGCTTTTCAAAGCTTCCCAATAATCCCTCACACAGAGGTTTCAAGTCTGGTTTTAGAATTAGTAGAATAAAACTTCAACATGCATATGATACAACACTGAACAGCATATGGCACAGCCAAGCAAATATATACAGCCTGACTGCACATGCTCAGAGGATGACATGGCATAAAACTAAAAATAGAATGTCTAAAGATAGTACAGTAAATAGTGTTAATTAGCTAGTGCATGGGAATACAAGTCACTGTTTTGAAGTGTGGTGATTCTACCACACCTCCCCTTCCTTCAGAGATGCTTCTTCTAGCTTCTTGAGAGAGACAACTTCATCTGGTGAAGAATTCCATGATTGCCTTGAGAGGGCATCAGCAATGGGATTTGCTTCTCCACTGATGTGTAATAAATCAAAATGATATTCTGATAACTTGATTTTCCATCTCAGGAGCCGTGATGATGGAGGTTGACCATCCAAAATACTGACAAGTGGTTTATGATCGGTAAATGCTTTGAAGTATTTGCCAGAAAGATAGTAGTGAAAATGTTGTACGGTTGCAAGTAAGACCAATGCTTCCAAATCCAAAATTGCATAGTTCTTTTCTCTTGGCAATAATTGCCTGGAGTAAAATCCACAGGGAATCCATGACGAATTTCGATAGACACACAGAGCTCCTCCCACTCCATTGAGAGAGGCATCAGCAAACACACTTAATGAGTCTGAATTGACAGGGATGATTAATGAAGAGTGATTCTTGATAGCAGTAATAATAAAGTTGAATGCACTGACATAATTATTGGTGGGGTGAACAACAAATGGCTTTTCCTTTGGCATGTGAGAATTGAGAATGGTGGTATAGTTTGCAAGTGATGGTATAAATTTTGAGTAAAATGCGATTAAACCAAGAAATGATTTGAGAGCAGATTTTGATTCTGGAATTTTAAATGAGGTGATATATGAAACTCTAGCTGCAGGGATGGTAAGATTGCCTTGCCCAACATGAAAACCCAGAAAATCAAAAGATCTGAAACACCATGAGCATTTGCTGCTTTTGACAGTTAATCCAGAAATAGCTAACCTGCTGAGCACAGAAGTAATGTGAGTTAAATGATCTTCAAAACAAGTGGAAAAGATAACGATATCATCAATGTAAGGTAAGCAATGTTTTTCAAGTCCTCTCAATACTTGCTGCATGAGCAGCTGGAAAGTTCCAGGAGCATTTGTAAGCCCAAATGGCATTACACAGTATTGAAACTTGCCTTGTAGGCATGTGAAGGCAGTATACTGTCTAGATTCAGGGGACATGGGGACTTGGTGAAACCCTTTTAACAAATCAAGCTTTGAAAGAAATGATGCGTTTCCAAGCTGAGACAGGATTTCTTCAATGGATGGCATTGAAAATGGTTCTTTGACAGTGATGGAGTTTAATTTTCGGTAATCTATAACTATTCTAATGCCACCATCTTTCTTAGACACTGGCATTGGTGAGCTGCTGTACTTAGAGGTTGATGGCTCAATTATGCCTAATGAGAGGAGATTCTCAATTTCCTCCCTAAAAGCTGTTTGATGGGCAAGTGGGATTGAGTAGGGTGGTGACCAAACTGGAATAGTGGCTGTCAAGGTGATAGAATGAGTGGCTAACATTGTTGCACCAGGAATATCAGAAAAGACAGAAGGAAAACTATTGAGAACATGATCAAGTTGCTGTTGCTGAGATGAGGAAAGTGGCATTGGTTGTGGGGTGTTATTCGAAAGATTGAAATCATCAACATCTTCATTAGGTATGATGATAGATCTGTTAACTGAAGTTGATTTCTTCAATTGGCTGAGATGCACAACTTTTGGTTTTGATTTTGAACCGTGTGGCTTGATGCTACAATTGACAGGGGGGATGAGGTCACAAATGACAAAAGGTCCATCCCAAGATGCTTCCAAGCATCTGTTGATGCCAGGAGCCCTTTTAAAAACAATGTCACCTTGCTTGAGTGATGATGCTAATTGAGATTCTTTAGTGAGTCTGTTGATTGAGTGTTTTGATGACAAAGCTTTCTTGACATGATGAAGTTGACATGATAACATGTTATCTAAATCAGCAATGAATTGAGGTAAATTGATGCTGGTTGGTGATGGAGTAGACCAAATTGATTTTAAGGATGATAGAATGTAAGGAGTTGGTTTTATGAACAACAATTCTTGTGGAGTGAAACCATGCCTTGAATGAGGAGTGTTTCTGGTGAAGTACAAAACTAAATCTAAAACTATAGGCCAGTCATGTTTGGCTGTTATGCATTTCGAAATCATGGCTTTCAAGGTGCTGTGAAAACGTTCTAAGCGGCCATTTGACTGTGGGTGGTATGGAGATGTTTTAATTCTAGCAATACCAAAACGCTTGTACACATGATTGAGAGTTGAGGATAGGAAATTTGCACCACCCTGGTCTGAAAGAATTTGTATTGGAGCACCAAGAATAGAGATAATGGAAAGTATTGCTTTTGCAGTTTCTTCTGCTGTATAGTTTCTGATGGCGACGGCAAAAGGATAACCAGTGGCTAGTTCCATAGCTGTAAGAATGAATCTTAGTTTCTGCTTTGAGGTTGGTAAAGGTCCTACTATGTCAATTGCCAATTTCTCACCTCTGTGGGAAATAACTTCGGGCTCCAGTAATGGCACTTTCAACGCACCAGATTTAGTATGCCTCAAACACTTGTCACAACTTTGGACATGCTTTTTGATGTCATTCGCAAGACCTGGCCATGTAAAATGTTTATTAAGCAGTGACCTGGTGGTATTTACACCACCGTGACCCAAACCCTCATGAGCTGCTACTAAGACTTTGTGTCGTAGTTGCTGAGGAACCACCAAAGCATGTGAAATGGTGTTTAATGTTGAGGTCATGCACATCAGAATGCCATTCATGATGAAAAAATGCTTTTCTCCTTTTCTAGCATGTTCCCAAAGGGGCTGTAATGATTGATCAGAAAGTTGAAGCCGCTTAAATTGATCTTTAGTTATGCCATCAAAGGATAATGTCGGGAGTGACACAGGAATGAGCAATGATTGATCAGAATTACCAGTGAGAGTGAATTCAGAATCGGTGATGATTTCAGGTGAAACAGATGCTACTGGCTCAGTTTCATGTGAATCAGTAGTGTCAGGAATGAAATCAGAAATGCTGTCAAATGACAAAGGATTGCCACCTTCAGAAGCATGCAATGACTCTGCAACATGCGTTGCCAAATTATCTTGAGACTGCATCGCTCTGGTGACAGTAAGTACTGGTTGTGGCTCAGTTTTGACTGATTGCAACAGTGCCAAAATATTTTCCTTTCCAAAATCTGTACCAAGTAAAACAGTATTCATAGGCAGTTTGGGTTCTACAGCAAGTCTGCAAACACCAGACATGGTAGGCAGTTCCACTGTCATTTCATAAACAGGGACTGAATGTGGAATTTGTGAGATTCCATGAATTGAAATATGAGAGACAGGTGATAGAGTTTCAGTGACAAAATCAGCAGATACAAGGGAGCACTTTGCACCAGAATCAATTATGATGGGTGTGACAATGCCATTTACAACTCCATGAATAACTATGTCTTCGTCAATGAAACAATTGAGAGGTGTTGATGATACTTCAGTGAATGATGCAGAATTGGAACCAGATAATTGAACTCTTCTAGTTGGCCTGCTGGTTCTGGGGACAGGTGTTGGTCTGTTTGGTTGTGGTTGTTGTGACTCAAAATGAGAATTAGGAGTTGAATAGGAAGTGGGAACAGGTTGAGATTGGAATGTAACAGAAATGGATGATGGACATCTGTTAGCATAATGTCCTGTTTGATGACACTTATAACAGGTAACAGTGGAAATATCTCTTCTTGGGACAGGGTTTGGTGGTGGGGAATGACGGTTGGAATGAGTATGGTGATGTTGGAATGAGGATTGGTGGGAATGGAAATGAGGTTCGGAATGATGGTTGTGGCTGGAATAAGAATTTGAGAAGTTGTTGGAACGTGGATTGGAAAATTTGTAATGAACAGGACCAGCATGTTGATAATGACTGCCAAATTTGGGTTTATGTGATTGTTCAGAATAAGCAAGCAAAGTACTGCAATCTTGGATGAATGATTGGTTATCAGTGTATTCTCTATTCAGAACAGTATCTCTGGCATCACCTGGCATGCCTGCCAAAACACCAAGTGTGGAAAATATTTGAGCAAGAGCATCAATGTCTCCTTCAGGGAATTTGGACAAAAAAGGTAAGTTTCCCAGTAAAACACCAAACTTATACCTCCAGTTATTGAACCACTGAAGCAATGACTTGGAGCCATTCTGTCTGTATTTCAATGGAAGTGAATTCAAGCAATCAGTGTAGGAATAGCCTCCCGTGTTAAGCAAAATTGACCTCATGGTGGAAAATGAAGTGTCTTTAGTGACATTATTGTAGTATGCTTCACTGAATTCTCCAGACAACAAACTAGACAAATAATGTAACCACTCAGAATCAGGGATTGAATAATGCCTCATGTTGTACTCAAAGCGGTGAAGGAAAACAAACACATCCTCACCTTGTTTCATGTCACCAATTGCCTTCAAAATGCTTTTATCAATTCTTCTTCCTGCTTGAGGAGTGTACAGTGGCTGAGGCTGTTGTTGAATTTGTTTCCCAGAAAACATTTGTGAGAGGAACAGCAGTGATGGATCAATGTTCATGGATTTAGCCTTTTCCGAAAGTTCCTTGAGTTTGTCAGTAGACATTGCTGGTTTTGCCTCAGGTGGGGTATCTGGTAATGGCTGAACAACGTCTTCCTGGTTAGGACAAGCCAATGAACCTGCACTTTCAAGAAAGGAAGCACCATTATTGTAAGATGACAAAGGAGCAAGAAATGATGGTGATTTGAGGGAAACATGTTCAGAAATAGTGTTCTCATCTTCTTCATAATGAAATGGGAGTTTTGCTACTGGGCGCAAACGTGATTTGGCTTTGGGATTACCATTCATGGTGAAATGAAATGAAATGAAACTGAAACAAATGAAGTGAAACTGAAAGAAAAATGTGGCGGAAACCCTCTACACCTAAACTAAACAGGAAATGCCTGTCAATGAAGCAGTAACCGAGTTACAGATTGGGCTTGACTCAACAAAAATAGCAAAATGCTGACAAAGAAAAACAAAAGAGGAAAAATGACCAAATTAAAAAGGACACAAGCCTTGCAATGATAACAAATGGCTTTAAAAGGAAAAAAAAACAAAAAAACAAAAAAAACTGACAAACAGTCAAACAGAGTAACTTGCAAAGCTGAAGCTACGGTTGCTGTCGATGGAGTGAGTTGTTTCCAAGCCCAGTGCTGAAAAGAACTGGACCACCGCTGGACACCAGGTGTGGTGGAAGCTATGAGGAGCTGTCACCAATTTGTGGTAGAAGGGGTCAGGAAACAACCAGGGAAGTAGGCTGCCACCAGAGTGTTGAATGCTAGCTGTATCCACAAGCTTTTCAAAGCTTCCCAATAATCCCTCACACAGAGGTTTCAAGTCTGGTTTTAGAATTAGTAGAATAAAACTTCAACATGCATATGATACAACACTGAACAGCATATGGCACAGCCAAGCAAATATATACAGCCAGACTGCACATGCTCAGAGGATGACATGGCATAAAACTAAAAATAGAATGTCTAAAGATAGTACAGTAAATAGTGTTAATTAGCTAGTGCATGGGAATACAAGTCACTGTTTTGAAGTGTGGTGATTCTACCACATCTGATACTGTGTTAGTTCACCTAGTCTGGTGTTGCCGACACTTTACCTACTTTTAATATGGTGCGGGGGAGGAGGAAAGGGTCTGGGGACTCTAGTACCAAACCAGTTTGAAACAAGTTTTTGCGCATGCGCTAATTAAGCCCAACTGTGGACACTCTGGTAGTCTTGCGGTCTATTATTCAAGAAACTTGATATCAGAAGGCGCTTGTATTGCATGGTAAGAATTTACTCTTGTACACAGGGTCTAGTTTAATTAACCTAGTCTCTATGAAACAAAAAAAAAAGATACACTGTTTATCAATGAATCTGTCAAGGGACCCGTTCTGGGGGTGAGTTCAGTTTGGCATACAGCAAAATACTAACACATACATATAATGTATAGCCAATTGGATTATCAGGGTCTGTGGACAACTTCATACGTACCAGCTCTAGAAATGGCTATACCCCAAACCTTTAGCAATTGACTGTCACTACCGCTGTACAGCTTCAGGTTACTTTTATCAAACTATCTGGCTGGTAAGTTATGGTGAAATCTCTTCAACCGTTATTGAGACGAAGTATACAACCACTGTGGTGAATGTTTTAAATTGGTGGTTAGCACCAGAATTTGATCATTGGTACTTGAGCCCCCAGACCCTTTCCTCCACCCAGGCACAATATTTTAAAAGGTAAGGGTCGGCAACACCAGACTATAGTTCGCCTTGGGTCTCAAAAGGTTAGGTAAAGGGTCTATACATAACTCCTACACAATGGGTTTCATAATATCAACATTAAAATTCTTGTCTGCTATACCAATTAAACACAGCTGCTAGCTGCTGGCAGAAATACTGTATTTCTTATACCTAGCCCTACCCCCACCCCTTCCCTATAAATTAATATTTATGCCGTCCAATGCCTGCCACTAGTTTAGCTACACCTATAAAACAATGACTTCTCCTTTCCCCACCTCACTTACTTGTAGCATTTCGTGGTAACGGTACCAATTGGCACATTTTGAATGCGAATAGTAGACCTTTTAGATCAAATGAACCGCCAAATTCCTTACGTACACAGTATTAGCAAGTGCGCTTTCTCACGTGATAACGTCAGAAACCTTTTACCCTATAAAGAAATATGTAATTCAATCTACCTTTTACCGATTTTATGAAGATCCGTCTTGAAAATGTAGACGTGTATAGTAGTGCTCAAATAAACTTGTGGGGATAGACCTCGGGATAGACGAATGTGTGAATCACTATTCTGCCTACTGTTGTATTCATACAAACATTATTGTAAGTTACAACCTTAATAAGCTGGCGCCCGCGGGCGGGGTTCATTATCCATTATTCCAATTTTGGAACAGACACTATGAATCTGCCATGGTAGGAGAGTTTTCTTGGAGGATTTGCAGTACACTGCAGGGTTTCATCCAGAATTTTTTTGTCTTGGGGGGGGTCGAAATTAAAGTGGAGTAAGTAATAATTTTAAGTACTGGTAATACTTTTTGCTATCCAAATCATAGCGACAGTAGAAATCAGAATCGTTTTCAAAATAGGCTTCAATTTTCTTCACTATCACAACTAATGGCTATAGCTATAGAAGGGCCAGCACTTGACCAAGGTAATTTTGATGCTGTGCTGTAAACAATTTAATTCTGAGTAGGTAAAATAAGTGGGGGGATACCCCCCTTCCCCCCCCCCCCCTGGATGAAACCCTGCACTATGTGTGGTTCAGCACATTCATGTCGCTCCTTCCAAACAAGTGCTACAAGCTAGCAAAAAAAGAGCTAGCAAAGTGCTAAAAACTAGCAAGAGGCAGCAAAACCACGCCCATGCCATTTTGGATTAGGTTATGTTGCATAAATAATGGAAATAATCACATTTTTCATGTGGTGACTTTCATACGAGTATGGTGCGTCGTTAAAAGGAGCACAGTCAGTAACTGTAAGGCCAGTGCATGTTTCAGATCAGGGTTTCCCCCTATATTTAGACCAGAAAGATTAACACTGGCGTAATGAAATGAAATATAATTTTACCTTTGTAACAACTACACTTGGGGGTTGGTTATGGTAACATGATTATTATGATTACAGTATGATTGTGAAACGTTGATTATGAGTATATATAATTATGATTATTTGTCAGAAAAATAGGGATTGTTACAACAAAAAAAATATAAGTTCAGCCCCTTATAATCAGAATACCCCCAATATTAGCCCTCTTTTGTAAAGTGTATGGTCCATAATCACATTTAATTCCATCTATTCAACTGTCAGACATGTATATGTATGAAAGATTTTTAGGAAATTCTGTGTGTGAGCAACCAAGTGATTTACATGCCCGTGGACATTTTTACAGCTTAGACATTTTGCACTGGATGGGAGAAGTTGTGTAGGAGAAATTTTTACTGTCGCTTTACTTAATTTTGCTGGTAAAAAAGAAATTCTGCTAGTAAGTGTATGTTATGTGTGATTTCGTTTCATACATGGGGGAGAGGGAGGTCCCCCCCCCCCCACACACACACAAAAACACATACACAAACACACACACAAACACGCACCAAATGATATAAAAAAACTTGTATGAAATCCTGCTAAGTGACCGCAGCAGCTGAATGCGTGACAACTCATTAAATGTGACCGTCTACAGGAATTGGGCACAACGCGGGCCCTATCAAAACAAATTTTGTGCACTTACACATTCGTCCTCATCAGTACGATGAGCTCTCTGAATTTTTAAGCCGTTGCTTCAGCCGTTGTCGATATATGCACCCTAATCATTACCTTCCATAGGCTTATTTAATACATTTTTAAGAATTAAATCGATTTTTCCCGACGTTTATGTGTGCCGCGCTGTGCCCACTTTTCCTATAGACGGTCAAAAATAATTATCCAAAACAGTATGTGGCTGTTGTCATGAAATATTCATTCCAAAAATTAAAATTATATTTCCTCTGTTGGAAATACCTTCCTTGTGATTGAATTGAATAGTCAGTAGTTATTGAACTCTCGAAGTAGCACGCGCATAGCAAGTAAATTCAAAGAAAATTGTATTGTAACCAGTTGAGAAAAAATAGCAAAGCAGCAATAAATCACTTATCACACTCTCAGACTCGTGCTATAAGTATTATATATAATGTGTGTGTGTGTGTGTGTATGTATGTTAAATGCTTGATACGGATCATGATATTCTCCCATAGCTATGGTGTGTAGCTTTTCTGATATTTCAATATGGATATGTTTTATAAACTTGTTCGTAGGCTATTGCAATGTTTCAAGTGGGAAGCGTGCTTGGAAAAGAAAGGCAGTATAAGTGAAGTCAATGAATGGAAAAGAAAGGCTAACCCTCAGGACTCATGGTTACCAACCAAGTGCTTTAACATGTACCACCCTTAGGCTTTCACCTGTCATAGTAACTAGTTATTTTATTTTTGAATCATTACCACTGATGAAGGCTACAGTCCGTAGCTGAAATATTTGGTTTTTTAACTTTTTTGTGTTTTTTTGGTCAGTGATTATCTCTAAATATAATAATAATATGTCTACAATACCTGATCACGTAGAATTTTACAGATTTATGCAGTATACTCTTGTTGTTACGTTCTTCAAACATTCTAATATACTTACTTCACTGCTTGGTTATGAAATACTGCCTGACATTTCACTCGCTAGCTGTATTGCACTCACCATTGGCTCGTGAAAATATAGCATACAAGTAAAGATTCCATTCATGCAACTAATAGTAATGTGTTTATTTATAACTGGTTATATTTAATATTCATTGACTTCACACACTATGTACATATGTACAGTAATGTAGTAAAGCATTTAAGGGCAATTGTTTAATATTGAGGTATTGCAGAAATATTCAAGTAAAAATGTTCTGGGTGCAATAAATATTATACATCTAACCATTATGTATTAAATTTTACCGACGTTTTATGTTTTATGTTATGTAGTGCAGTCCACTCTGAAGTTGTCTTGCCTGAAGTCATCAGTGATTACAGAAATTTACAGATTCCACTATGTACTTTTCCATTCACTTCTGAACTGTCTATGCCGAGCTTTTTTTTTAAAGAATCATTCTAGTTTTTATGTAAAATAATTTATTATTTTCAAACGTTATCATTCATTTTTAATAGCCGATATATATGTACACAGTAAAGCTGTATGAATCATTGGGTACAAAATAAAAGAAAAAAAGAAAAACAACAACAATACAATGGTATTTATGATAATAAAATCAAATTGCTGCAAGCTTTCTAAATTGAATATCATCCAAACTAAGCAAGTATATTATAACTTGCAATTTTGCCAACAAAAGCATTCAATCAATGTTTACAGTACGTTGGTCAGTAGTTTACTTGTAATATAAATTTGTTAGTACAATCCACAACTAATTACACATCGGATAAATGAAATTACATATCCTTTCAAATTCATTGCTGCAAAGTACAAATCCTCATTACATCTGGCTTTATTATTGTTGTTGTGTTAGGTATATTGATGTTGCATATTGAAATGGCCAGGGAAAGGATTGTCTGGTTATAATACACAAGACTAATAATTGGGATAAAGGATTTGACGATGATACAATTGAATGCAATGGTATTTATAACGATAATTAACTCTGTCAATGGCAATTCATGGCATGTGAGGTATTTTATTCATGACAATGTACAACAATTTTATGTCTGTACTAGGCTTAAAAGATCCATTATCGTAAGATTAGAAAAATGCTGTTTGGTGCTGTTAGCCACTTTATCACTGTAATGTATGTGAATGGGTCGGATAGTTTAATGCATTACTATAAAAACAAACAAACAAAACAAAACGAATACCAAACACCTTATCGTACAAATAAACCACTCTGTCCAAGATACTTCATAATCAATGAGCTGGTCTCTCTGTACCAATATTAAACCATTCGATCGCAAATCTAAATTGGGAGTGTATTAAAAATATAAAATAAATAATATGCAATTTTAAATAACATTTCTTATAATAAAATCAGTCTCTGTATAAAATTAAATAAGTCAAACAGTATATAAGATAAATATAACAATATCAAAATTGTGTGGTAGTTAATTTAGAAGACAATTATCTTCTTCACTGATGCCTTTTCTCCATAGAGCACATCCTGCAAGTAGAACATAAACGGGAAAAAAAATATTAAAATTTTTAAATTTAAATGACATCATCAGGGATCTTGTGCATGTATGTGAATGTGTGTTGGTGCATGTGTGTGTGAGGGAGGTGAGCATTGGGTCAAATCAAAGTTTTAGTAGTTAGTTAAAAAAAATCTCTCACCATTTCCTCAAAAATGTCATCATGGACCAGAGCTGTCTCATTTCAAAGACAGGTGTGACATCAGACCTGGGGTAACACCACCACAGCACAGCACAGCATACTGGCTCCCTATGTTTAAAGCAACGATACATCATAACTATCAATGTCTCTTTCAGGAGATAAAGGGTACCCAAAATAGTATTTGCATCCTACCCCTTCCTCTTCCAATGGCTTCATTATACGAGCAGCAAAATCCAAAATCAGTAATAATGTAAGGCCAAGAAACGTGATGCGTAAATTATTCTTCCCAGTGACCTATCTTTATCTTCTATTATTTTGATGCAAATATTGTTTTAACAACGAGAGTCAATTTCAGGGTGTTCCCCTAGTTTGATTCCTTAGGACTTGCAGTATGTTAATAAGCTCATTTTTTTTTAAAGAGAAAACTGCTGAGAAGTACTTTCTTGCTATTAGTTTTGGGTCCATCCTTAAAATGGCTGGACTATTCTAGTGATTATGGCAAAAATAAGCCTTCTCCTCTGCAACCCCTCTCTCTCCCCCCCCCTTAAAAATTCACATCTCATTGTTAAAATTAGTTGTTGAGAGAGCAATTGAATGAATGACTGTGAGCTGGGCCAAAACTAGACTCCACGTTCTAATTTTGAGTCAGCAGTGTGTTAATGGTAACCCTTTTGTTCCACTTTGTCCACACCATAGTTCAATAGAGGCAGGCAGGGAAGAAGAAAAAAAAAAAAAAAAAGAGAAAAAAAGAAAAGAATAGAAAAGAAGGTCAGAATAAAGGATGATAGATAATGAACCCCAAACTCACTTGACTATCCCATCTGAGGAGCCAGTTGCTATGACATTATCCTTGTTCCAGCCAAACAACTGAACACACACACACACACACACACACACACAGATATAGTTTAGATTATGACATTCATAAATGTACCATTAAGGGCCATACTTTAACATTTGAACACACAAAAATACACATATGCACACACAAACACATGCATGTACACACCTCAGAAGAGGGTCTGTTATGGCTTGAAAATGGGGTTGACAACAGGAATTAAATACTTCTGTGGTGTTCTATAGTGTTTGGGTAGTTCTATTCCTACTATGTCTCATCAATATATAGCACAACCACAACATATTATCTCCAACCAAATTAACCACACTACTAACAACAAACCAGCCAACCATGTCTTTGAAGGTATGTACATAACTTGCAGTGATGATGCTAGTGAGGTGATATGTATATGACCTGATTGTGTTATGGTACCTTACAAACACACTCACATACCTACACACACATGTACACACTTGACTTGACTTCCACTGCCAATGATTGGTCACCTCCCCCAAGATAGGGGGGAGCAGGACAGCCATACCCACAGCACTTCACTGGCACAAGCTCAAGATTATAATGGATTTTATACCAATATCTGGTCAGCCAGCAACCAGCACTGAGCTGCAGGATAGACTGCACCACTTCTCGTGCAGATGGAAAAGCTAGGATGGTTGCAAACCCTCCGTAGCTGGAACAGACTGGAATTGGTCCATGTGGCACCATGAGGCAATGCCCTGGTCTTGTACCCACCTACTCCAGTGGGCTTGGTTGGACCATGCTTAGTCTGGAACCTCCCCTCAGACCTGTTCACCACAGGTGACCCTACCAGAATACTAGATACCAGGTAACAGGTAACATAGCTCCGAGGTTCATTGGTACACTCAAGTCCCTCCACCACGACAAGGTGATGGCCCAGTGAGGGGGCATGTACACACACACACACACACACACACACACACACACACACACCAATCCTTTAGGACAAAAACAGCAAATAAGGGGGGGGGGGGTGTGGAGGGGAGAATTAAAGAAATAGTGAGTAATGAAGTAAAGATTGCAGGGAAAGGAAAAAAGAGGAAGAAAACAGTGAAAAAAAATCTATGGTCTAATCACGCTCCGGGAAGCAACATATAAACTGTGCCACACGCCTCTGGAGAGCATTGGTAGCTATTTAATTGGCTGATTTTAAATCTGCTCTATAACTATAGATCAAACTAGACAGCTAGTTTTAAATAACAGATAAATAACTATATCCAATAAAAGAAATTTTATTTTAAATTAAGTCTAGCCTGGTCGGTGAAAAGGCCCCACCTCCTGAAACTATGCATGAACACTCATCCACCTGCACGCACTATACTAGTGGAGACAACATGTCCGGCTCTCACACAGCACCAAACACATAGACAAGGTTACCAGACAAATGCCAGGTCCCTAAAGTCTAGGTTGTGCCCCGCACATACATAAGGTGACCTACACACATTACTTCCATGCACTTTTTAAAGAGTCAGGATTCATCGTTGCAAGTTGGGTTCATGGTTGCCAAGCTTTTATTAGTGATAGGAACGTGTTTAAAGAGTCAGGATTCATCGTTGCAAGTTGGGTTCATGGTTGCCAAGCTTTAATTAGTGATAGGAATGTGTTTAAGTTGGTGCTACCAGCACTACAAGCCCTACCTTAGTTCCTTACATAGCCACTACGCCCTCATCAAGTTGCCCTAGTCGATGAGGATGAGTTCCGAGATGAACTAGCAAAAGCGCTGCCAATCCGCTACAATTTCTGAGAAGAACTAGGGCAGGCTCACTAACTTAGATAAATTCGTGGTCCCACTCTCTATTTCTCTCCCCTAATTTAACGAAGGTAACCCACACACTTTGCATCCCGGTGTCCAGAGAGTTGAAAAATATGATTATGTACTCTTTTAGTGCAATTTGAAGACAATTGGATAGACCAATTATTTATTAAAATTTTTAATTGGCTATCATGCTCATGTCAATATACCAGGAATTTAGACAGTGCTATTGTTTTCATTTCATTGATCCATGATGCTATATTCATTAGGCACAAGATATAGTATTACTTATAGTAAGATATTTCATGGTGAAGGTGGACACATAATGATGCCTTGTTATCCTAAAAGTATAGGACATGCCCAAATGCTCTACCCACTCTCTGACTCCATGGTGGATTAATGATACCAGGAAATGATGTTCACTGCTATGCTATGTTGCCCATTCATATATCTGCAAAGTCACCAAAACAATGTATGCTAGTTAAGGTAGTTAACTAGAGTTAACGGCAGGAGCTGGGCAAACCCACCTGGAGCGGCCCAGGAGGCAGGCCGCTACGGCAAGCTGCACTGGCATTAGGCAGGGTGGTGCACGTGATTGCACACGCGGTGATACGCACGTGGCTGCATTGCAATCGAACTCTGCCTAGCCAAAGCGTCGAAGGTGTCAGGAGAATTCGAGCTATTAGCTATTAGTTTAATCTTGAAGTGACCAGCTGGATCATGACGCAGCCAACTCCCTTCACGCAGGAGCAGTTGGCCTGGCTACTCCCCAGGCTCCACAACGGCAGTAGTGCTGTACCTCAGCTAGCTGCCAGCTTGGCTGTGCCTAGCTTGGCTGTGCCTAGCCTGGGAGGTCAGAGCTGGGGGGGGCCTTCAGCTTCAGTGGCAGCTAGGGCAACCCTGCCAGCCTTCACGGCTAAGCACCCAGTCCCTGGACAGACAAGTGGTGGGATCTTCCTGCCACCCAGCCTGGGTTCTACCATCCCACCCATCTCCTTCCTATCTCCCAACTTGGGCGCTCGGTTCGTCCCACAAGTCCCTCACCCAGCACCCATCCCGAGCGCTGGGACCGTTGATGCTGGGTCCGCTGATGCTGGGACCGCTGATGCTGGGACCGTCCCACCAATCTCCCTCCATGCACCCAATGTTAGTGCTGGGACTGTCCCACCACCAGGCACCGACGGATCTACGTCCAGGGCAGACGGCACAGCCAATCCCCCCAACCCGGCAGTGTCAGGTAGGCTAAATGTGGGTAATTACATAGGTTAGGGTGCAGTAATGAGGGAGGTGGGGTGTCCAGAGTAGAAATAGGGAGGCGGCACGTTGATTCGGTAAAGCCCAGTAGTGGTTGGATAGCTATAACACTTCAGCCCCAACCCATATCAGGTCCCATTTCACACCCTGGTAGCACCAGGCGTACTCCCATTTCACACCCTGGTAGCACCAGGCGTACTCCCATTTCACACCCTGGTAGCACCAGGCGTACTCCCATTTCACACCCTGGTAGCACCAGGTGTACTCCCATTTCACACCCTGTACTCCCATTTCACACCCTGGTAGCACCAGGCGTACTCCCATTTCACACCCTGGTAGCACCAGGCGTACTCCCATTTCACACCCTGGTAGCCCAGGCGTGGTAGCACCAGGCGTACTCCCATTTCACACCCTGGTAGCACCAGGCGTACTCCCATTTCACACCCTGGTAGCACCAGGCATACTCCCATTTCACACCCTGGTACCAGGCGTACTCCCATTTCACACCCTGGTAGCACCAGGCGTACTCCATTTCACACCCTGGTAGCACCAGGCGTACTCCCATTTCACACCCTGGTAGCACCAGGCGTACTCCCATTTCACACCCTGGTAGCACCAGGCGTACTCCCATTTCACACCCTGGTAGCACCAGGCGTACTCCCATTCACACCCTGGTAGCACCAGGCGTACTCCCATTATACCCTGGTAGCACCAGGCATACTCCCATTTTACACCCGGGTAGCACCAGGCGTACTCCCATTTCACACCTGGTAGCACCAGGCGTACTCCCATTTTACACCCTGGTAGCACCAGCTATACCCCCATACACCCTGGTGCACCAGGCGTACTCCTCCTTTACTCCTCGGTAACACCGGGCATACTCTCATTCACTCCCTGGTAGCACCAGATGTACATACCCTGGTGGCACCAGGCGTAGTTCATCCACACCTCGGGTAACACCAAGCGTGCACCGAGCCACACCCTGGTTAGCACCAGGCATATGCCAGCTGGGGTACGGTCGGCGAGACCCACATACAGCACTCGACTTTACTGTCTATCCCCACTGGTCATCTGCCAGCCACGGTGCCCACATTTTCACCGACAGCTCCGGTGGGCTCGGGCCTTGATTTGCTAGCAGCGGCGGCTCTAGCACCCAAGCCAGGAGTGGCCTCCACAATGGCATCAGTGGCCCCCTCTACAGCGGATTGCGGCCCGTACAACCCGATTGCGTTGGTGTCTGCGAGGGTGGCCAAAAAGATTATGGAGCTGGAGTTCGTGGAGATGGCGGAGATTGTGGCAGAGGACGATGCACAAGTTGGCCGCTCGACAGCTTCCTCCCGCCCCCCCATAACTAACATCTCCCAGTGGGTAGAGCGGTACTCGGTGATGGCCGCCATTCTATCCCTGCGGTACCCAGGGAAGGCACCCGAGTTCCTGGCGTACCAGGCGCTTGTCGTGAGGTCCGAGAGGAACTACGAGGGCCACCAGTGGGTCCTCTACGACCGACAGTTCCGGAGGGAGGCGCTGGCAAGGCGGGATCTCAACTGGTCGGTGATCAACACTCGCCGTTATAACGAGGCTTTTACGGGGCGAGCCAAGGCCATCCCGAGATGCCCTCACTGCCTCAGTGATGACCACACGGGGAGCATTTGCATTCGTAACCCTACGAACGGGGCTACAGCAGCGGGTATCCCCCCTCCGGCCTGGGTCCAGCGCCCCCCACAGGCCTCGTCGGCAGTCTGCCGTAATTATAACGAGGGGAGGTGCAGAAAGCCGCAGTGCAAGTACCAGCACTTGTGCCTGAGTTGCAATGAGGGCCACCCGTACACAGCGTGTCCACGGAGGCGGCCGCCGACAAAGCTCCCAAGTGCACGGTCCCCTGGCCACCGCCACGGGGGTGGACCCTACTAGAACCTGGTCATTTCTCATGCACCTCCCTCATAGTCACTAACTCCGGCAGTTATCTGGTCACGGATATGCATGTTGAATTATGTATTAGACTTGTACTCGGATAGGGGGTCGGGGGCGAGGGGGGGAGTGGGCGGGGGTAGGTCCTCAGGTGGAGCCGAGTTTTCCCCAACCCAGCCGGCAGTCTATACCCAACAACGGGGAAATTTAATCAAGCAGTCGAGAGGGTACTCAGTCAAATTAGAGTCTGGTTGCGGGGACAGCTTGGCTCCACCAGGGGCTAAGGTTCCACCGGTTGGTGTGACGGCCGTAGGCCACCTTAAGAGATTTTATCAATGTCACCTGCTCTTGTGCAGGACGGTCGTACCATTACGTGTACGTGCCAGATTTACTGTGCCTGGACGCGTGCAGACCCACGCAGGAACACCAGTGCCAACTCCTATCAGTGGTAACCACTCCATTGCTAGCGGACGAGTGGGAGCGATCGTTGGCCAGGCACCCAGACCAGGCTTTCGCCGGGTACATCTGCAGGGGTCTGAGGGAAGGTTTCAGGATAGGGTTCAAACGGGAGGTACGCTTGAAATCCACAAACCGGAACATGGAGTCGGCGCTCCAGCACCCAGAGGTCGTCACGGAGTATATCGAGAAAGAGTGCGCCCTGGGTCGCATGCTAGGTCCGTTCCCTACAACAGAGGGACTACCCCTCCTCCACATCAGCCGCTTCGGAGTTATCCCAAAAGGGCATAACACGGGGAAATTCCGGCTGATCACGGACCTCTCTCACCCGGCGGGAAACAGCATCAACGACGGTGTAGACCCCCACCTCTGCTCGCTGACCTACACCAGTGTAGAGGAGGTCGCAGCAGAGGCCTCACGCAGCGGACAGGGGGCACTACTCGCGAAGGTGGACATAGAGGCTGCCTATCGGCTGGTACCGGTCCACCCACAGGACAGAGTACTCCAGGCGGTGAAGTGGGACGATGCAGTGTTCATCGATCCCATGCTCCCCTTCGGGTTGCGGTCAGCCCCCAAGATCTTCAATGCTGTAGCCGACGCCCTCCAGTGGCACCTTATCCAGGCGGGCGTGGAGAGGTTGTTTCACTACCTGGATGATTACATCTTGGTAGGACCCCCACGCTCCCAGGTATGCCAGTCTCAGCTACAGATCTTGCTGGAGGAGTGCGCTCGGCTGGGAGTCCCCATTGCTGACCATAAAACGGAGGGCCCAGCCACGGAGGTAACCTTCTTGGGCATTGTCATCGACACAGTCAAGGGAGAGTTGAGACTCCCACAGGACAAACTGACCAGGCTGACTAGCTTGCTGGCAGAATGGCAGGCACGGAAGAACTGCACACGGAAGGAGTTGGAATCGCTCATCGGCCTTCTCAACCACGCATGTAAAGTCGTGAGGCCAGGCCGGCCTTTCCTGAGGCGGATGATTGACTTGCTCCAGGCAGTACACCGCCCTCCCAACAGCAGAGTCCCGATCAGGTTGGCCCACGGCTTCAGGGCTGACCTAGCATGGTGGGTGGAGTTCGTCGTACAATGGAACGGTACCTTCCTCCATCCCCCATCCTCACTTCCCAAGGTCCACCTGTACACAGACGCGTCCGGGTCTTGGGGTTGTGGCGCTTGGTATGAACGCTCCTGGTTTCAGGTCAAATGGGATGCCCGGGCGGAGGCACTCTCAATTGCCGAGAAGGAGCTTATTCCCATCATAGTGGCATGCCAGGCTTGGGGGGAGCAGTGGAAGGGCCTGCAGGTCATCTGCCACTCAGACAATCAGTCGGTAGTGGCAGACTTGAAGTCTCGCTCGAGCAGACACAAGGGCATGATGCACCTGTTGCGTACAGTGGTGTTCGCGGAGGCCAGGCTGGTATGCTCCCTCTCGCCAGTCTACATTGACACTAGGGCTAACCACTTGGCGGATAGTTTGTCACGCGACAATGCTGTTCACTTCCTCTCACAGGTGCAGTCAGCAGATCCACGCCCCTCACCAGTCTCCCCTCAGCTACTGGACCTCCTCCTCGACCAGACGGCGGACTGGAGCAGTCCGAACTGGCGCCAGCACTTCGGGGCTACATTCAGGCAGGCCTAGCGACCTCCACGCACAAGACGTACAAATCAGCCATGGGACATTTCACACGTTTTTGTGCAACCTACACGGTTGGGGACCCATTCCCGGTGCAGGAACTCCTCCTGTGCTACTTTGCCTCGTACCTGGCTCAACTCGGCTTAGCACCACAGACAATAAAGTGCTACTTGGCGGGGGTAAGGGGTGCCCAGATCTCTATGGGCCTGCCAGATCCGAGAGAGCAGTCCTCGCTCCCCTTGCTGAAGAGGGTCCAAGCGGGTATCAGTAGGATAAGACAGCAGTCGGGGGGCAAGTCCTCCAGAGTAAGACTTCCAATCACCACCCGGGTACTCGAAAGACTCTACGGGACTTGGGTAGGATCAGCAAACCCAGACAAGACCATGCTCTGGACGGTGGCAGCAATGGCCTTTTTCGGTTTTTTTAGGCTCGGGGAACTCCTCCCGGAATCAGTATCGGCCTGGGATGCTGCAGTGAACCTGGCATGGGGCGACGTGGCCGTGGATAACCTTGCGGCGCCAGCGATGGTCCAGATCCACCTGAAAAGGTCTAAGTGCGACCAAGAAGGGAATGGTGCGGATGTGGTTGTGGGCAGAACCGGCACTAACATTTGCCCAGTGGAGGCGATTTGCGCCTATCTGAGGATCAGGGGCCCCGCCCAGGGCCCTTTCTTCAAGGATCACGAGGGACGTACTGTGACCAAGGCGTGGTTCACCCAGCAGCTCAGGGTCACCCTGCAAGGCATAGGCCTCCCGTCCGACCAATACGCTGGACACAGCTTCAGAATCGGAGCTGCAACTTCAGCCGCACTGGCGGGAATGGAGGACTCTTTGATCCAGACCTTAGGGAGGTGGCATAGCGCTGCATTCCTGAGGTACATCAGGACGCCGAAGGCACGTTTAGCCGGGGCATCAGCAGCATTGGTGCGCACCCGACCGTAGGGTAGCGAGTGAGGAGGAACAACCTGCCCGCACACACACAGTCACTAACTGGAACGATCGTTATGCTATTGCCATTATATTGTTCAATTTTGTTCACCCAGCAATAGAGGTCTCTCGTGGCAATGGGGGGTTTCATGGCAGTGCTCACTCGAGTCACGGTTAGTGGGGTTCGGTGCTACCAGGTATGTTACTTTACATTAATATACCCTAATTATCTAGTTTAACATTTGCTTTGGGGGGTAGCTCGGCCGACCTAGTCAGCCAACCTCCTTGGGCCATTTGGCCCCATCACGCGGGCGGCGCAGGCCATTCGCGCAGAAGGGGCCTCCCCCCAAAGCGGGGAATCCCAGCTGGTCACAGGCGCGGGCCAGGCGCATGCGCAAACCGACCAGCTGGGATACCTGATAGCCGGCCCAGTTCCTGCCAAACATGAATAGATAGGATCTAAGGAGGTAAGGAACCAACCAAGTTGCCGAAGCGACTAGAGTTAAATGCTAGTTAAGGTAGTTAACTAGAGTTAACGGCAGGAGCTGGGCAAACCCACCTGGAGCGGCCCAGGATGGGCCGCTACGGCAAGCTGCACTGGCATTAGGCAAGGTGGTGCACGTGATTGCACACGCGGTGATACGCACGTGGCTGCATTGCAATCGAACTCTGCCTAGCCAAAGCGTCGAAGGTGTCAGGAGAATTCGAGCTATTAGCTGTTCCCACCATCCAACCCCTGACTCCTCCTACTTTAAAGTCTCTAATCCACCACTATGTGGTGTGAGACTGGGCCGGCCATTTGGCCCCATCACGCGGGCGGCGCAGGCCATTCGCGCAGAAGGGGCCTCCCCCCAAAGCGGGGAATCCCAGCTGGTCACAGGCGCGGGCCAGGCGCATGCGCAAACCGACCAGCTGGGATACCTGATAGCCGGCCCAGTTCCTGCCAAACATGAATAGATAGGATCTAAGGAGGTAAGGAACCAACCAAGTTGCTGAAGCGACTAGAGTTAAGTATAGTTAAAGCAGTGGGCGTGACCTGCATAATACATTTTGAAGTGGCTGTATCACCCAGGAAGGTGCAGATGAGAAACAAGGTATTTAGTTTGTTTGGCCTAAAAATAAACTAAGACTTCATTCCATAAATGAGGAGGAGGTGTCTGTTGTCAAGTTATGTTTTATTATTATTTGTTTGGTACACTGATGTTTTTACACCGTCAATAGTTGCATGCAGTGTGTGTGCATGCATTGTGTTACAGAGTTCAGTCTGAGCTGTATGTGGTGTATGTGGTTAGATGTGTGGTGGCTTGTACCCGAAATCGTGAGCAGCTGTAATTTTTTGGTGAAGTTGATACTGTAACTACATTTTCTCCACTACACAATTCAATTCATTGAAGTGAGATGTGTCAGGAGGTGTACCTAGGTATGTATGTGATTTATTTGAGGCTATTTTTACGCACAAGTATGATCAATGATCATGACCCACAAAGGTTTAAATTTCAGTCTTCTATATAATGCATTTAATTACAATGAATTGTTGTCTAAGGACATTGAGCTGTGTGTGTAATGTATATAAGAGGGTATGTGGACATTGAGCTGTGTGTGTAATGTAATAAGAGGGTATGTGGACATTGAGCTGTGTGTGTAATGTATATAAGAGGGTATGTGGACATTGAGCTGTGTGTGTAATGTATATAAGAGGGTATGTGGACATTGAGCTGTGTGTGTAATGTATATAATAGGGTATGTGGACATTGAGCTGTGTGTGTAATGTATATAAGAGGGTATGTGGACATTGAGCTGTGTGTGTAATGTATATAATAGGGTATGTGGACATTGAGCTGTGTGTGTAATGTATATAATAGGGTATGTGGACATTGAGCTGTGTGTGTAATGTATATAATAGGGTATGTGGACATTGAGCTGTGTGTGTGGACATTGAGCTGTGTGTGTAATGTATATAATAGGGTATGTGGACATTGAGCTGTGTGTGTAATGTATATAATAGGGTATGTGGACATTGAGCTGTGTGTGTAATGTATATAATAGGGTATGTGGGTTGTGTTGGTTTGTAAATGATGGTGATTAACCCTCAGCGCTCATGCGTGAGAGGGTTATAGTAGTCATCCTGTCTGTCTGTCTGTACGCTCTGATTTTGGAGATTACTGACAATTAACTGTTGATTTAGGTATGAACTTACTCACAATGACGATTTAAATTTAAGACCTTTTATATTATGCTTTTTTTATTTTATTTCGGGCTGATAAGCTTCAGCTCTGCATAGGTACCAGCTTTTGTGGCAACGCCCCCTAGCGTTACATCATAATCATGTGAGCAAATAATTTCTTGCAGACATTGATGTAGTTTGCTTTATAGGGGAAGTTAACGTTTGGTGAGAAACCGGTAATACTGTGTGACTACAATTGAAATATTGTACATTCAACACCACCTGATATTTAATTACTCATTACTACTCAATTTCTCATTTCTTCAACTTCATGGGCATCGTCATTGTATTTCATTGCCAATCGTACAGGATACCCCAATTCTGTAATGTGATGTTTCACCGTAAATCATGGCTCTGACATTGCTTAGTCATGTGGTCTCCACCACCCATGTAGGCTCTGACATCTTGCTTTGGCTTTTTAGTTGATGGGGGGGGGGGGGAAGTGATAGAGTTGTTTGTATGTGTGTTTGTTATGTTGTTTTTCATTTGTTTTTGCTACTTTTTTCAAATAATTTATACCTACGTATATATCTATGCCCAATTTTCCTGTAGACGGTCACATATCATGTTTTGACACCGTGTTTAAGTTATTAAGTAGGGAATGGGGAGGGAAATGGGTGATGCATTTGAAAGCTATGTACCTTTTATTAAACAAAGATCTTGATAGCATCACGTGCTACTGTTTTATATAATAGGAAGGCAATGTGCTGTGGTGAAGTATATATTGGTCAGACGTCCAGCAGAAGCGAGGGATTGAAGTGAATAGTTCCAGCCTGCCATGAAGCTATTGGGAAGATTGAGGAAAGAGGTTCCTTGCTCATGAACAAGTAAGCAAAAAAAAACAAAAAACCTTTGCGCATGCATTTATCAGCTCATCAATAATGCTCATTTTTCACTAGACATTTTTCCAACGTTTAGTCCTGATTTTTTAAATACCTATGATTTTTAGGTGGTAGAAGCCCATTGTCATATACGTATGGCAGTTACATGTATAGTCACGTAGGCAAGGAATACTTGAGTAGGGTTCCCAAGTGACCCACCCCCCTTTCAATCTCATGACATGCATTGATATTTAATTAATTAACTTTTAGGATTGTCAATATTTTATATAGGGAGGAGGTCTAGCAAAAGTTTTCCCCCTCATTTTCCTTTTGCATAAAGTATTTGTCTGAGCAGAATTTCACCCCCTCCACCAGCTGAAGTATCCCCTCCCAGCTGAAGTTTCTCCTTTCCCTTCATTTTTCCTAGATGAAGTCCCCGAAATTTCCCTACAGACAGATGAATTATCCTTCCACACACACACACACACACAAAAAAATGCAAATGCAAATTCTCTTGCTGCCGCTAGGCGGTCACGCGCACCTGGCAGAGCCAGGATGCCTGTGCACTAAGCAGGCACTGTGAGCCGTGCAAGCAAAGCTCCTGGAGCCGGGCTAGGAACTCGCAGGAGAACAGACCTTTCCTCACAGCAAGTGGTGTGGGCACCGGAAGTCCCACCTGGACCATTGCTGTTTCATGAGAAAAGGCCTTGAATTTGCACCCCAGCAAATGCCAGGTACCCAATCACAGCTGGGTGGACTGGTGGGGCTGGTGGGAGGCAGATGGAAATCAGATGAAAAAAATGCCTGAGTTGGGCTTGAACTCAGGACCATGGGCCCTGAGCCCAGGACACAACCACTACACCACACAGCCACCACACACACACACACACACACACACACACACACACACACACACACACACACACACTCACTCACTCACTCACTCAAAAACTATTGTTGAAAGATCTTGCCTTCAACGCCTTAGTAAACTGTTCTTAAATGTGCAAAGGGTATTTACAAACAAATTGGGAATGAAAGCTTCACCTTAAATTGGAAGAAATTGTGATATTTAATATTTGTGTATTCTCCCTCTCTTTCTCTCTTTACTTTGTACTTGCAGGATTTGTTGATAAAGTTTGCAAGTTTTATGAGAGCGTAAACATCAGTGAAGACGAATCTTATAAGGGAAATATAAACTAACATTTTATTTTGTGATTGTCGTTGTTTTACGATATTGACTGTTTCTGATCATATACATTGGACTTAGTGGCTGGTAATTTTTTTTAAATATATTCTTGAAGTTTGATGATTTTTACATTTGTATGTGGTATGCTTCCAATCAGATATTGGGTGATACAACATGGCATAAGTATACACGTACACTCTTTGACACAATCTTAAATATGTTAGTTGCTAGGCAAAGTTAGAATAATGATAATTATGTTCAGTATAAAATCAAAAGATTCTCATGTAATCATAAACATAGCATCTAGACTAAGCTAATGTAACATTACATGTGGAAGAGGAAAATTAAAAAAAAAACAATTTTAATTACCCAATTCATATACTACATCAATTTGTAAATCACAATGACTACTAACAGACATTTAACAAGATTTTATTATTCTGGATACCACTACATAAGTTCTGATTTTTTTCTGTTTGTTTTTATTTTAAAACATGCCTACTGGTTGATACTCATGTGTTTTAAGTTCCTAATGGATAGAAGGGCTGTATAACAATACAGTAGTGAATAGGAGCGATCAAAATATTCTCACAATTTCAATAACTTATTGTAGTATAAAAAATGAGGACTATATGTTCCAAAAGTTTTTGGACTCGCAAGTTCTTCATCAGTTGATGTTGAAGCTATGTTTTTTAAAACACAAAGATAACATGAATGCAGAAGAGTGAGAAAGTAACCATGATCCTCCACTTCAAGCTGGACTTGCTGTATGAAATGCGGTAACCATGTTCCCCCCACCAACCATGAACCCCAACTTGCAAAGATGAATCCTGACTCTTTAAACACGTTCCTATCACTAATTAAAGCGTAGCAACCATGAACCCCAACTTGCAACGATGAATCCTGACTCTTTAAACACGTTCCTATCACTAATTAAAGCGGCAACCATGAACCCCAACTTGCAACGATGAATCCTGACTCTTTAAACACATTCCTATCACTAATTAAAGCTTGGCAACCATGAACCCCAACTTGCAACGATGAATCCTGACTCTTTAAACACATTCCTATCACTAATTAAAGCTTGGCAACCATGAACCCCAACTTGCAACGATGAATCCTGACTCTTTAAACACGTTCCTATCACTAATTAAAGCGTAGCAACCATGAACCCCAACTTGCAACGATGAATCCTGACTCTTTAAACACGTTCCTATCACTAATTAAAGCTTGGCAACCATGAACCCCAACTTGCAACGATGAATCCTGACTCTTTAAACACGTTCCTGTCACTAATTAAGCGTGGCAACCATGTCCCCCAACTTGCAACGATGAATCCTGACTCTTTAAACACGTTCCTGCCACTAATTAAAGCGTGGCAACCGTGTCCCCCAACTTGCAACGATGAATCCTGACTCTTTAAACACGTTCCTATCACTAATTAAAGCTTGGCAACCATGAACCCAACTTGCAACGATGAATCCTGACTCTTTAAACACGTTCCTGCCACTAATTAAAGCGTGGCAACCATGTCCCCCAACTTGCAACGATGAATCCTGACTCTTTAAACACGTTCCTGTCACTAATTAAAGCGTGGCAACCGTGTCCCCCAACTTGCAACGATGAATCCTGACTCTTTAAACACGTTCCTGTCACTAATTAAAGCTTGGCAACCGTGAACCCCAACTTGCAACGATGAATCCTGACTCTTTAAACACGTTCCTGTCACTAATTAAGCATGGCAGCCATGAACCCCAACTTGCAACGATGAATCCTGACTCTTTAAACACGTTCCTATCACTAATTAAAGCGTAGCAACCATGAACCCCAACTTGCAACGATGAATCCTGACTCTTTAAACACATTCCTATCACTAATTAAAGCGTGGCAACCATGACCTCACATGCCATGAATTGCTAACAATAGAGATAATCACTTGCTGCACAATTTGTGACACCCTCTCCTGTAGATGATGGATGCACAAGCTTGTAGCAAACTGTTTTGACACTTATTACATGCATTGGGCCATTTCAATATGCAACATCAATATACCTAACACAATAAAGCCAGATGTAATGAGGATTTGTACTTTGCAGCACTGAAAAGATATGTAATTTCATTTATTCGATGTGTAATTAGTTGTGGATTGTACTGCAAATTTATATTACAAGTAAACTACTGCAAACACCAATAATGTACTGTAAACATTAATGGAATGTTTTTGTTGGCAAAATTGCAAGTTATAATATACTTGCTTAGTTTGGATGATATTCAATTTAGAAAGCTTGGTAATTGGAGCTCTATTCAAAATAGATGAACAGAAAGTTAGCTGTAGTAGGTAGGCCCAGCCTATTAGGTGAGCATTTATAACAAAAGTGCATTTTGTGCATTCTTCTAATCAGTCTTAGAATTACTCCATACACTGTTATCTGCAGCAATTTGATTTTATTATCATAAATACCATTGTATTGTTGTTGTTGTTTATCTCTTTTTATTTATTTTTTATTTTGTACCCAATGATTCATACAGCTTTACTGTGTACATTATATCGGCTATTAAAAATGAATGATAACGTTTGAAAATAATAACAAATGTTTTTACATAAAAACTTAAAAAAAAAGCTCGGCATAGACAGTTCAGAAGTGAATGGAAAAGTACGTAGTGGAATCTGTGAATTTCTGTAATCACTGATGACTTCAGGCAAGACAACTTCAGAGTGGACTGCACTACATAACATAAAACATAAAACGTCGGAAAAATTTAATACATAACAGTTAGATGTATAATATTTATTGCACCCAGAACATTTTTACTTGAATATTTCTGTAATACCCCAATATTAAACAATTGCCATTAATGCTTTACTACATTACATATGTACATAGTGTGTGAAGTCAATGAATATTAAATATAACCAGTTATTAATAAACACATTACTATTAGTTGCATGAATGGAATATTTACTTGTATGCTATATTTTAACGAGTCAATGGTGAGTGCAATACAGCTAGCGAGTGAAATGCCAGGCAGTATTTCATGACCAAGGAGTGAAATAAGTAGTTTATTAGAATGTTTGAATAACGTAACAACAAGAGTATACTGCCTTTCTTTTCCAAGCACGCTTCCCCCTTGAAACATTGCAATAGCCTACGGACAAGTTTATAAAACATATCCAGTATTGAAATATCAGAAAAGCTACACACCATAGCTATGGGAGAATATCATGATCAGTATCAAGCATTTAACATACATACACACACATTATATATAACACTTATAGCACGAGTCTGAGATTGTGATAAGTGATTTATTGCTGCTTTGATATTTTTTCTCAACTGGTTACAATACAATTTCCTTTGAATTTACTTGCTACGCGCATGCTACTTCGAGAGTTCAATAACAAGCATACAATATGGGAGAATACAGAACACTCGCGTGATGCGGAAATATTTAAGAAAAAAATAAGGCTGCAATAATTATATATATATATATATATATATATATATATATATATATATTTAAAGTTGTTAAAAACTACCTAAGGAGGTATATACGTACCACTATCATTATCATACACATATCAATCCATTCACTGGATGTTGTTTTCACAACATGAGTATACTAGTGGTGTGCTCAAATAGCACAAATGGCGAGTGAGCAGACTTTTTACAAAAAAATAGGACAGAAATCCTTGCGGCAGCAGGATTCTCCGCCCTCGTTAAAAAATACTGGAGTTGTGGACGCTTTACCTAACCCTAACTTACGTAATTTGCAGGGCGGGTGAAAAAAAAAAAAAAAAAAAGAGATACGTGTCGTATGCCACATACAACATATACCCGATTTTACATTCAACACCACCTGATATTTAATTACTCATTACTACTCAATCTCTCCTTTCTTCAACTTCATGGGCATCGTCATTGTATTTCATTGTCAATCGTACAGGATACCCCAATTCTGTAATGTGATGTTTCACCGTAAATCATGTCCAATGCTGTTTGTGGCTGGAGGAGGGAGGGAGGGAAGGGGGGGGGAGGGAGGGAAGGGGGGGCAGCTAATAACTACTGACTATTCAATTCAATCACAAGGAAGGTATTTCCAACAGAGGAAGTATAATTTTAATTTTTGGAATGAATATTTCATGACAACAGCCACATACTGTTTTGGATAATTATTTTTGACCGTCTATAGGAAAATTGGGCACAGCGCGGCACGCATAAACGTCGGGAAAAATCGATTTAATTCTTAAAAATGTATTAAATAAGCCTATGGAAGGGAACGGTTAGGGTGCAAATATTGACAACGGCTGAAGCAACGGCTTTAAAATTCAGAGAGCTCATTATACGGATGAGGACGAATGTGTAAGTGCACAAAATTTGTTTTGATAGGGCCCGCGTTGTGCCCAATTCCTGTAGACGGTCACATTTAATGAGTTGTCACACATTCAGCTGCTGCTGTCACTTAGCAGGATTTCATACAATATTTTTCTTCTTCATTTGGTGCGTGTTTGTGTGTGTTTGTGTTTGTGTGTGTGTGTGTGTGTGGGGGGGGGGGACCTCACTCTCCCCCATGTATGAAACGAAATCACACATAACATACACTCACTAGCAGAATTTCATTTTTACTAGCAGAATTAAGTAAAGCGACAGTAAAAGTTCTCCTACCTACACAACTTCTCCCATCCAGTACAAAATGTCTAAGCTGTATAATGTCCACGGGCACGTAAGGAGGCCCAAACCTTTTCATGGTGTTTGTTTCAAACTCCATTATGTCTATTTGACTTGTACAAGCGAGATGCATAAATTAGTAATAGAATAATTTGGGGGTTCGGGAAAGGGGGGCATATTGAGGGTGGCTAGCATAGCTATTCAAACACAAGATAGGGTTTCCTAGCTGTAAGTTTCTAATTGAAGCTCGCCATGAACATCCAATTGAACCCTTCTATGGTCCCACCATGGTGCCATGGGACAATTGACGACATTACTGGACAACACTCATGCAACACAGAAAAATAAGCTCCAACTTGATAATCAGCTGCATTGTACGCGGAAGTTGATTGATAGAACAGAACTTGACACAGCTAATTCAGACTGTTCCAGACAGCACCCATAAGCAGCATGTATGCCATAGCATCAAAGTAATCCTATCTGGGCTCTGTCATCTATCACTGAAGACAGAGAGATTTATGCTCAAGAAAATAATAGAAGTTGACTAAGAGTGGTGGATGATGTGATTGAGGATGGAATGTATCTTGGAAAAAGAAAGAAAGGAAAAACCAACAACACACATACCAACAAAAAACTAGCAAAAATATTTGTAACGATGGTCCAACCAATTCTAAATAATGCCCCCAATTTGCACGTGGATATGTAAAGCATGTGCAACTGACAGTCTAATTAGAACTAGAATACCATATGTGCAAAGCTAATTTGGATAATAATATACACTTTGTCGTTGAGTACAAGAACTCTAAAAAAACACAAAAAATAACACTAAACAACTACAACAACAACAAAAAAAAACACGCTAGGAGGCATAGCTGAATATCAGCTAAATATGTACATATGTGGACCTGAGTAGCCTTGCTGAAGCATACTGTGCTATTCAAAAGAACTGCTCGATAACATTTACTACAGGGTAGAGCTAGGGGCAAATGTGTGCAAGACAAATTGTGTATGTCTCATGGAAGCGATGCTCTGCTATACTAGATTATGCAGTAAATACTTGCCTAATATAATGCACCAAATATATCTCCACTCCTTATACAAAAACTTAAGACATCACATCCAGTCAGGGTCTGGATACGTCATGGAACATAACATATGTCTGCATTGAGTTCGGGGAAAAAAAAAAAGGCTAAAAAAATCTGGCAGCTGTTGACGATAGATGACAATTTGATTGAATGACGGAATGACTACTGTAGTCTTCCGGTTAAGCGCCCATGGGCGCTAAACTGTTCAATGCTAAAAATCAATGGATGGGTGCTTAATTGGTAGTCATTCAATGTTTCACACGGCAGTCGTCGTTTTGCACACGGCACTATTATCGTTGCACACGGAACAATTTTCATTGCACACAAAAGTTGCGGGCGGCACACAATAGTGTTTTTGTGATGCATGACAATAGCAGGCTAAAGTATACAAAGAGAAAAAGAAAAAATTCACACTATCATTTTCTACAGTTCTTGTAAATCTTTTGCCGCACACTCGTCACTTAAGTTCGACGGTAAATAAAGCGGGGTGGGTGCTTAACCGGTAAGTGGGCGCTTACATTCGACAATGAAAAAAAAAACGGGGTGGGTGCTTAACCGGAAGATTACAGTACTACAGTTGTGTAATTGTCATGTGCATGCACATTGAGGGGTATTAAATCATAAGATTATGGCATGAATATAGTTTCATATTATTGTATGATGGTTATTTGTAATCAGGAATCAAAATAACAGGGTTTCATACAGAGTGGCGGAAGAGAGGAAATCCCCCCCCCCAAGCAGACATTTCCTCCCCCAAACAGAAATGCTCTCTAATAGAAAATTAAGAGCATCCCCCCCCCCCTCAAAGCTCAAGATTTCCCCTCCCCAATTAATTTTTTGCCGAATCCTGTATGAATCCCTGAATATCTTTAGATAATGCAGGCTCAAACACAGTCACGTGAAATATGGAGTTCAGTATATCATCATCTGGTTTCCTACTTTAAAAGCTTACAATATCTAGTTCTCAGCTGCTTGATATTTATCCATCAATAGTGTAAAGCTGCCACAAAAAAAGAGTTTATACAACCAAATACCAAATACTGGATATGTCAAATCCAAGCCGGGGGGGGGGGTTGTGAAAGCCCCCTTGACCTCCCCTCCCCCCCTTATAAAATAAATCCTCAGGGATTGATGCATACATTTTGGCTAGGAGGGAGGAAAATGCCAAAGGGCGGGGTTAAATACGGTGAACTTCGCATACCACAAGATACAACTGCTTGTGCTTTGTAAAAGGAAAACTATGGGGGGGGGGGAGAGAACCAACTAAGTAATACATTTTATTGTCAAGCATAACTTGACGTAAACAAATTTATACTAGCATTTGTACATTATGCAATGCATTGGATTCCAATAAGACCAGACCTAATTTATTTTTGTTGTTTGGGCCAAGGCAGGTCTCTTTTTTCTGGATTGGAAAAAAATTCTATCTATAGTCAGTTGTGCATGAAACATTTACTTGATGTGAAGAGAGAAAAACAATTAGGTCTGGCCAACAAATCACTTGGTTGCTCACACACAGAATTTCCTAAAAATCTTTCATATATATGTCTGACAGTTGAATAGATGGAATTAAATGTGATTATGGACAATACACTTTACAAAAGAGGGCTAATATTGGGGGCATTCTGATTATAAGGGGCTGAACTTATATTGGGAGGAGGGAACTCAGTCCCAGTGCCCCAGAGTGCATAGAATAAAAAAAGCGATGAAAGTACACATTGTCAGCTCATTCTTTTACACTCCTATTAATTTAATAACACATAAAAGTACCATCTTATCTCTATGTGTTATTTCTGGCTTAAACAAACAAACCATAATCACACTTTCGAAAACAAATATCTACACACTCAAAATGAAGCACACCACTGAACCACACCTACACACTACGTGCAAATGTGTGGCAGTATGTTAGCAAGTGGCAAGTAGAGCTCAATCAAGATTAACTTCAAGAACGTACACATGTAGTGAGGATTTTTCGTGACAAATGTGGAGAACATAGCAAGACATGATTAAAACTATTTAACCCTTTCATTCCGGGAGTAGCATTGACGCGCTCCACGGTGTGGTGGACTTCTCCGATTTAAAAAAAAAATTGTTACAGTGAGCTAGAACCTCAAAATTCAGATTATAGGTGCCCAAGGCATTACAGAAGCTTCGAAAATAGTTTTCACCAAAAAAATATATTTTTTTTAAGTGCTTTTCGAGTTACCTGAAATCAACGACCTCTTGGTAAAAATTAAGTCCGGAATGAAAGAGTTGCAAGGTATTTAGCAATATATCCTGACACAACTAAACATATGTATGTACTATTGGCAATACTGCTGGATAGACAGCAATTATATAGTGCAACTACTGGTTCTTGATGTACACCTCATGCCAATCTATAAATGAGCAAGATCAACATGAGGAGACCAATATGGTTGCCCATAAACTTACTTCAATGTGCTGCTTGCTCATCTGCCAGATGGACCACAGCAATTCTAGTACACAAATAAAATAAAGTACCAATGAAAAAAGTTAGTGATCATGGCATTACCTGAATAATTTATGTACAAAATTCAAGAATGGACAAAATTTACATTAAAAAAAAAAATCTATACTACATATGTATGTATACTGCATATTAGGCCTCATGGAAAAAATTTGACTGAGGGAGAATGCATCCTTAATGCTTTACAACCAAGGTATTCATACAGAGGGATAGTGTCGTCAGGTTAGGCAATTTAGCCGACATACTGGTAGCCGATATTTTCAGGTAGATACGGACAATCAATATGATGTGAATTAGTCAAACCATGACATAAAATAATTATTGTTGAGGAATACGGGGCAGTCATCAGACAATACGCCCGAGGTTGCCATGGTTCAACAATTTCATGTACTATGAGGGGGGGTGGGATCCCCAAGCCAACGTTACCCCTCCTCCCAAACTGAAGTGCTCTCTAATAGAATTAGTAAAAGTGTCCCCCTCCAAAGCCCAAGATCTCCCCTCCCACCCCCAAAGCACAAGATTTCCCCTCCCTAAAAATCTTTTTGAACGAATCCTGTATGAATCCCTTTTTAAATAATACAAATACATGTAGTTCAATAGGAACCGTTTGAATTCTTGAAATGGTAAAACATGTGGTAATATTCCGCAGTACACAGGGATCAAGTTTGTGGTGGGTTATTGCACCCCCTTGAGCAAATTTTTTACGGTTATTGCGTCTCCGTAAGGCACACAACAAAAAGTTTAATATCGGACACCATAGAATATCACTTGTTGTTTGGCACATTAGCACTCACATGTCACATCACTTGTAATGGTCAAAAAGTGTTGGTTAAGTAGCGGCATAACACACTTTTTGAACTGCGTGGCAAAAACATTGTTTCTAAGGACGACGCACGTGGTACAAGATAGATACGGAATAGAAAAGCCTGTCAGGTAACTCACTCGTTTCCGGTTATAACCAAAAACCACAGCGCATAAGCCCACACTTTTCTATTGCGTATTTTATAATCATACTGGCACTCGTGCATATGGTCCAAATAATTTGTGATATTCTGCAGTTACCCAATGATTATATTGAACTAGCTAATGGTAATAGATTATTGTACTCTAGTTATAGCCCAGCAGTAGTACCTTGGAAGAATTAGTTCACTGTCTTCAGCAGTCATTCCTCCTTTTCAACTGTGAATCAGCACCATCTACTTCATCATTGGCATTGGCCTCTGCAATGAAGCTATTACCACTCTAGAAGTGCCACGCTGCATTAATATATAATTATATTCCCTCATAGCACTATAACAAAACAATAAGAACAGCAGAGAAATATATCCATTGCCTGGGAGAGAACTATTGGTGAGGAGAGAACTATTGGTGAGGAGAGAACTATTGGTGAATAACATTTGTAATTTATGGTTGCTTCAGAGTTGGGGTTGATTATGATTACAATCGTAATCGATAAGTTATTGCATAATCGTAATCATAATCAAAATCATGTGGCAAATTGTGGGTGTAATCATCGCAATCAAACCCATTACTGGAATATTAGCAGTAAAGTAAAACACAGCAAGTGTTAGCTGTAATTAGAATAAACAGAGTTATAGCAGCTGAACTTAAGACCACTAATATATGTAGCCTGCAACTACCTCCATTCTCCAGTATCTACACTGGGAAAATATTTAGACCAGAAAGATGACGCCTATCAAAAGAACTGTTTGAAAAAACTTTTTTTTTGTTGTAACAATCCCTATTTTTCTGACAAATAATCATAATTATATATAATCATAATCAACGTTTCACAATCATACTGTAATCATAATAATCATGTTACCATAACCAACCCCCAAGTGTGGTTGTTACAAAGGTAAAATTATGTTTCATTTAATTACGCCAGTGTTAATCTTTCTGGTCTAAATATAGGGGGAAACCCTGATCTGAAACATGCACTGGCCTTACAGTTACTGACTGTGCTCCTTTTAACAACGCACCATACTCGTATGAAAGTCACCACATGAAAACTGTGATTATTTCCATTATTTATGCGACATAACCTAATCCAAAATGGCATGGGCGTGGTTTTGCTGCCTCTTGCTAGTTTTTAGCACTTTGCTAGCTCATTTTTTGCTAGCTTGTAGCACTTGTTTGGAGGGAGCGACATGAATGTGCTGAACCACACATAGTGCAGGGTTTCATCCAGGAGGGGGGGAGAAAAGGGGGGTATCCCCCCCACTTATTTTACCTACCTACTCAGAATTAAATTGTTTACAGCACAGCATCAAAATTACCTTGGTCAAGTGCTGGCCCTTCTATAGCTATAGCCATTAGTTTTGATAGTGAAGAAAATTGAAGCCTATTTTGAAAACAATTCTGATTTCTACTGTCGCTATGATTTGGATAGCAAAAAGTATTACCAGTACTTAAAATTATTACTTACTCCACTTTAATTTCGACCCCCCCCCCCAAGACAAAAAATTTCTGGATGAAACCCTGCAGTGTACTGCAAATCCTCCAAGAAAACTCTCCTACCATGGCAGATTCATAGTGTCTGTTCCAAAATTGGAATAATGGATAATGAACCCCGCCCGCGGGTGCTAGCTTATTAGGGTTGTAACTTACAATAATGTTTGTATGAATACAACAGTAGGCAGAAAAGTGATTCACACATTCGTCTATCCCGAGGTCTATCCCCACAAGTTTATTTGAGCACTACTATACACGTCTACATTTTCAAGACTGATCTTCATAAAATCGGTAAAGGGTAGATTGAATTACATATTTCTTAATAGGGTAAAAGGTTTCTGACGTTATCACGTGAGAAAGCGCACTTGCCTAATACTGTGTATGTACGTAAGGAATTTGGCGGTTCATTTGATCTAAAAACTACATTCACATTCAAAATGTGCCAATTGGTACCGTAACCACGAAATGCTGCAAGTAAGTGAGGTGGGGAAAGGAGAAGTCATTGTTTTATAGGTGTAGCTAAACTAGTGGCAGGCATTGGACGGCATAAATATTAATTTATAGGGAAGGGGTGGGGGTAGGGCTAGGTATAAGAAATACAGTATTTCTGCCAGCAGCTAGCAGCTGTGTTTAATTGATATAGCAGACAAGAATTTTAATGTTGATATTATGAAACCCATTGTGTAGGAGTTATGTATAGACCCTTTACCTAACTTTTTGAGACCCAAGGTGAACTATAGTCTGGTGTTGCCGACCCTTACCTTTTTAAATATTGTGCCTGGGTGGAGGAAAGGGTCTGGGGGCTCAAGTACCAATGATCAGATTCTGGTGCTAACCAGCAATTTAAAACATTCACCACAGTGGTTGTATACTTCGTCTCAATAACGGTTGAAGAGATTTCACCATAACTTACCAGCCAGATAGTTTGATAAAAGTAACCTGAAGCTGTACAACGGTAGTGACAGTCAATTGCTAAAGGTTTGGGGTATAGCCATTTCTAGAGCTGGTACGTATGAAGTTGTCCACAGACCCTGATAATCCAATTGGCTATACATTATATGTATGTGTTAGTATTTTGCTGTATGCCAAACTGAACTCACCCCCAGAACGGGTCCCTTGACAGATTCATTGATAAACAGTGTATCTTTTTTTTTGTTTCATAGAGACTAGGTTAATTCAACTAGACCCTGTGTACAAGGGTAAATTCTTACCATGCAATACAAGCGCCTTCTGATATCAAGTTTCTTGAATAATAGACCGCAAGACTACCAGAGTGTCCACAGTTGGGCTTAATTAGCGCATGCGCAAAAACTTATTTCAAACTGGTTTGGTACTAGAGTCCCCAGACCCTTTCCTCCTCCCCCGCACCATATTAAAAGTAGGTAAAGTGTCGGCAACACCAGACTAGGTGAACTAACACAGTATCAGAGTTCCAAGCAATCTGCACTACATAGCACAAATTAGAAACTAAAATAATATCATTTGCAGCACTGTGCCGGTCTCACAAAAAAGGTGAATGGTCTCGATATTAGACTAACTCAATTTGGAATTGTAAAATTCTATATTCTATGAAGCAGTTGTAAGTAGCAGCAATTTTGACCAGTAATTGTAAAAGATTTGCAAGTTATTCTTTTTTTATTTGCAGTTTGTGAGATTATTCAGTACTTTTTTCTCTAATGAAATAATATTGATTAAGAAGTATTGGTATACCATTGGGAGTTGTTGTGTGTTTTAAAATTTGTAGGGTATTTATATGAGCAGTGGAGGTAATGTGACTTTGCTGAAATTGGTATTTCCCTGCAAGAAGTGATGTGGCATCCCTTATTTTTTAGCCCCTCCCTCTTTCTCCCCAATAATTTTATTGTACTGAATAAATAGTATTATTTAGTTTTGTTTCCGTTAGAAAAATATTTCTCCACCTGTTGTGCTGAGCTAGAAAAGGGTTAAGCATATGTATAACAATTTGTATGTAGGGTGATGTTAAAGAAGTGAAGTATTGAAAATTCTTATTTGTGATGAAGATTAGGTAAGGGGTTTCATACTTACAACAGGAATAATAATGAGTCCTATAAAATTTGATATAGGATTTAAGCAACTTTAATTGAGCTTTTTTGGGGCCTACCATGGAAACAGTAAAAGGTTTATTGTGCTTAGGGTAAAGGGTGTTTAATGGATTTCATGTTGGTAATTTGGTAAAGGGTTAATGAAATGGGTTGGCAGAGATGAGATTCTGAGTTATTTTCTTGCTGAACTTATTGGTGTTTACTTTAAGAGAGAGAGTTTTGAGTGCTTTAAGTTACAAATCCACTGAGTCTGTAGTACTATTTTAACTGTTATTTTATTATCATGAACCTTTTTAAAGTCATGTGTAACTTGTGCATGTCAGTCTGGAACGGGGGGTCAACAAACTACAAGTCATTTTAATAGACTCACTATATTGATGTCCCCTTACCACAAATCACACAAGCTTGTGTCTGGTTGATGGTGTCCATTACTCAGAACACAGAGAGGCTCGAGTATACTGCTAATCATTTTCTAGAATGAACCCTTTACCTATTTATCCTAATGCCATTAATGTCCTCGCTGTACATGCATAATCTAGGGGTTCCTTTAATGCTGCAAATAATGGACCAGAGTCTATCTGATGTTATACCCTTTCACCATGAATTTGAAAGGACATTTATAATTTTGGCCTGACATGTACTTATGAAAGTACATACCACAATAGCTAGTGCCAAAATTTATCTGACATGATCTTCCAATTTGAATTTGATCAGGTACTTAAGAATTAGACCGAAATTTGATGTCAAAGGGTTTCTGTTCCCATAGTATACATAACCTTTCATTTTTGTTGGACAATGATAATAGTTAATATTAATTTAGTAACCATTTTCATGTGTGTATGCAGGTAAACGGTTTTGTATCAAGGCGTAATCTATACACAAGCTTCAAAGGACTTGCTAAGTAAGTTTTATATAAGTGTAATAGGGAATGTAAATTCACTCCATAAATGTCTGGAAATGCCAGAAATTGTCCGACCCATCCCATTGTCCCCGGGACCTTGGGGTTCCATGGGATGTCCATCTATTCCACCTATACATACATGTGTGTCTGGGATGGGAAAGACAGTGGGACAGACATGTATCTATAGGTGGGATAGATGGGAGTGAATTAAATTTGCAATATCAAAAAGTACTATCTGTATTGAGGTAAAGGGTTCCCTTGCTTCACACTGTAGGATTGGTTTACCACGTCCAATCCTTAAGTTTACCAAGTGGGGCTTATGTTTTAAGTTTCTGAGGCAAAATCGTGTGTTCTTCAACCCTTTTACTGGCAGGTGACTGACCACCAATTCGGTAAAGAATGGACACATATTTTTAAAAACTACCAATACAAACAATTCCGAAGCAAACTGAGCTATTTAGAAAATGCCTGCAATAGCTCCAGACTGCTGTTTGAAAAAAATGTTAGGAAAATATTTGGTACTTACGCCTTTTTTTTATTTTATGAAGTACTACTTCATGTCAGAGAAACTGTATTAAAAACAACAACAACAACTGTGTCGCCTTTCTAGTGAATAATCGTAATTGTCAAGCGAACCACGGCGCCATGTGGCATTTGAAACTGAGGTGGTAGTGGACGTTATATTCCCATTTAGGTACTGCCATATAGAGTGATAGTGAAAATAGAAGTTAATATAATACAATATTATATCAGGGGCTTTATTTTTTTATTTTTTTGTGGGCTGCACAGTTAGTTGACGTAGACATGTTGCCTGTAGTAATATTTTGTAATAATTTATCAAATATGGAAGTTAATGTGTTCAATGTTCTTTGTGTTTAGATGAAGCTGAGTGAATAGAGATTGTCTAAGGTGTGTCTGTGATGGATGATTGAAGAACTCTACATCACTGAGGGAGTGAACTGTCATCATTGGACCTGAACATACAAACATACAATTTTTGTGTCATCTCATACTCGTATTGTATGTGAAATAATATTTACTGTATTATACCTGAATATAATCACATGGCGTTGCAGTACACTTTATATTGGCGAAGAATTACACCCGATAGGGTGTGTTTTGGTGTTCATATACACTGTAGGAGTGTAGTGTAACACTCCTATGAGTGTGATAGGGGTGTAATGGTACACCCTATTTGGTATACTAGGAGGGTGTTTGAAGGGTGTAACGGGACACTAATTTGGGGGTGTATCAATACACCCCATGGGGTGTAGTACAGACAGTGTAGTTGGAACACCAAAAGAGGTGTAATGTAACACCTCGTTTTTTACAGTGTATTGGAAATTAAGGTTACAATGAATGGAAACATATGAATTGGAGAGGAAAACATTTCAAAAACATAAATTTTGTTACAGATCTACTTAACTACACAAAATAAAACATGACAACATCACAAAAACGAAACAAGTGTTCATAATAAGTTTTAAGACAATTGATAAATAAACCTGTGCAAATAGTCTCTAGCGATAATTTCATTATCCTTCTTAGTCTTCAGCATGGAATTGAATTGCTTGTCCACTATCACCCTATTATGCCAGTAGTCCATAAGTCTGTTGTAAGAAAAATAATGAAACAAGTTTTGCTGTGAACTACTTTGTAGTCTCGTTAATTTAATTTTTGAATTAATAACTTCAGACAAAACGGATTTATAAGTTTTGAGCTCAAAACAGTTGGATTTGCAAGTTTCCTTTTTCATGCCCAGATTTTTGGCCATCATGAAATCTGTCTCCTACTACATAATGATCAGAAGAATACATCAAAGGATGTACCAGATCAGTTTTACAGTAGTACATGTGGTCATGGCAGATAGATCCATTGAACTCAAATGCCTTACATGAAACCTCTTGGTCCAGCTCTTTCACATGCTTCGTCTATAGTTGCATTAGTTGACAATTAAAATGTAATACATTTCATTATTAGGGCGACTTACTGTGGGATTAACACCAGATTGGGGTTTTTCAAAACAACCTAACACGCACATTAATTGAATGTATGCCACATTTGGTTAATCGCCAAAAAGAGCCCCTTCCACCCTGCAATTTAGTCTCACTACTTAGAAAACTAAAACAGCACCTACAATGTGTATCTTTTGGACAATATGTAGTATCCCACACCTTTAAAACAATGATAAAAATTATACTAATAATTAAAAAATAAGCTATTAACATTGCTAGCCTTAGAATGGGGGAGAAAAGCATCGTGAACACCATGCTGTTCCAAAGTTAGGTTTGAATTCATCATTTGAATGTCCACTAAAACACTCTGAATTTCTGGGGAACTTGGAGCTTCTGGAATTAATTCAAAACCCTTATGGAATGCTTTCACACTTGTTTTCCTTCCAATCGAGGATTCTTCATCTTTCGCTAACCAATATTGCAGTTGATTATTAGCACAAAAATAAAATACAAAATTCTTACTTTTATCTGCGGTTGCCAATTTTCCTTCAGTACAACCTTAAAAAAATAGGATATAAAAATTATAGCTATATGATTTAATACTGAACAATAATAATGCTATTAACTAACTCTATCTGAAAAATTTTGGTGTTTGTGTATTTGACATATGACTGCTCAAAAGAGTCTGGTGTCTTGTGCACAAAGCTAACGCATTTGTTCTAGAATTCTGTCACATAATCAATCGATATAATCCCCCTGTAATTGAATCATAGCACAGATCAAAAATATCATTAACAACAATAAGATTAATGTTATTCTACATATACAGAGGGACTATTCCTTGGCTAAATGTGAATCTGCAATACCTGATAAGTGGCTTTCATCAAAAAGAACGAATGAAAACTCTTTCTTCAACTTTTCTCTCGAAAATATCCCCCAAAGGCAAAAGTATATGTGGAAGCAGCGCCTAGAAATTTTAGGAGCTGTAGTTGCACCACTCACAGACTGTATGCGTTTGAATTTACTGCATGTGCAATATAGTTGTTTCTTACTGTCTATTCAAACGTGCAAAATTCCAGGAGTATTTTCGTGTGTGTTTTTGTCCTGAACCACAAAATTGTTGGCAGAAATCTTGCAAATGATATTGTTCAAGTTATCAGTGCGCACATGTTCTTCAAAAATCTTCATCACTTCAGGTGGGAAAAAAACAGTGTGCAGTGTTTCAGCAGACATAGTTGTAAATTCACTATTCATTGAATATTTTTGATTTTTACGGACAAAACATGGCCACACTCAATTTCACTGGTTAAAGAATTAGACCGTACTCTTGTTCAAATATTAGTCTGTTAATCGTAGTGGCAAATCCATTCTTGCTCACTATTTCTACTGAGGAAGCATCTACACACCTAAAAAAAGTTATACATAAATCGTAATGCATTATTAAGATTTAAATAATCCAAATATACCTGTACTCAGGTCCTTGTTTTCTTACTCTTACAGAGTATACCTTTAAGTGTGACTTGAGGCTTGAGTAAGAAGGAATTAGGTGGGTTACCTCAATTGCATTGAATCTACTTTGTGTCATATTCACTTCAGTCAAAGAGAAACTCTCTTTTTTCCTCTTTGGAGCGGGATGGTGGCATCCCTTGCAGGATAGCGCCTTGTTACCATTGCTGGTGCCACACGACGAACACAGGAATGATCCTCTTTTTGCCATCTTAGTTGCCAGGGACGACAAAGTTGTTGCTCGCCTTTGGTTGCGCAGAAAATCAACCCCTCGGTAGTTGATACCCCTGGCAACTCCAGAACTACAACAATCTTTCAACTCACGTTTATTACCTACAGCGCTGCGCAACAATAATTTCGCTGAAAGAGGTATACAAGTAGACCAATTAGTTAGGTCAGAATGGGATCATTGTTATTTTAACAGATACCAAATACAAATATTAGAAAATGCCACCATCAAGGATTATATCAGAGAATCCATTATGTATCGCATCAAGGATGATGGAAATCCTGGAGAGCCTGTATCCAACTTTGGAATCAAAGTCAAGGCTTCTGTTCATGTATCATCTGATGCGGGTGGGCCTGGACTTTTGCTACATTTGAAGAGAAATCATGATAACCTTGATGGGTATGATTTAATTTTTTCCAATAATATTTTTAACTAACTAATATTTAGTAAAATATAGCTAGCTAGCTAGCTAGACTTTAGCTAGCTCCTTAATTATTTATTTATTTTCATTTCATGTAGGATTTTTTTTGTCCCATGGCTGAAGTGTCTGGAACAGTAAGCACTTTCTGGTATCTATAAATCAGCAGTTTCCTGGTGGAGCACTTTTCCTTTTATTGTCCGACAATGAGTTCCATAAAGTTATGATGGATTTGACTAACTCAATGATGGAGCACACCCAGGATCAGTTATTTGCAGCCAGAATTATAGGAAAAAATACAGCAGATGGTAATGTGGTATGGGTAATGTCAGAGAAAATTCAGATTGGCAGCGATGGGAGACTACTAATGCCACATGATACTCCCTTTCTATGGCTACGAAAGTTGGTAAATGGTACCAATGTACTCTTACAGGAATCTCTGGCCTGTAAAATTGCAACACCTTTAGATGAAGGAGAGAGTTTGCATGAATTGTGCTTTTCTATTAAAAAATTCATGCCAGAAAACTTCATGGCGGCAATGGCAGTCGCAAGTGCGTGCATTATGGGAGCCAATTATACTTCAATTCTTTCCATGTTTGGTTGCTGTGGTGTCCCATTGCTAAGCGGTCCACCTGGGTCATGCAAATCTGAAGCAACAAAGTGTTCATTAGCATTGTATGGGGCACACGAAACACATTCATGCAACAATCTCACTACCCCGTCATATTTATTCAAAGCAGCAAGCCAAACCACCGTTCCGATTTGAGTTGATGATATCAATGAAAAAGCTGCCGACTCATGGGAGGAGCTAGTAATTGATGCATATAATGGTATTGGAAGAGGTACTTGGCTTTATGGTATGGAGTATTTTAAAACTCTTCCCATACTAACAGCAAATTGGAAAATTGAGCCAGCAGACCAAGAATATCAAACTTAGGAAAACGGTCTAAACAGCGATTTCTGAAGGCAAATGCAAAAGAGAATGTCATTATTGCAAAGCAAAAGGGGAGCTGGAGGAAATACAACACCATACAAATGCATCATTATAAAGCAAAGTGAAATTTCACAAGAAGTGATGGAATTGCTACTATAGGTAAATAAAGGAGAAATAATGTGTAAAGTTTTAATGACTTATTTATATTATAGGAGTTCTGAATGAATCATATATACAGGATGAACTAGACCATATAGTTGATATTGGAAGAACTGCCAGTTATATTTGTAGTAGCAAGCATGAATAACTTTTTGTTGATATTAATACTAAGGATTCCTGTTCAGCTAAGTAGCCAAATTCAGAAAGAAAGCACAGCAGATAGCGAAGGTTCGTTGATTATAGTTGTAGCTAAACATTTTGTATACATTTTTCTGATCTTTTTAATATCAGTACTCATTCATGAATCAATTGAATCATAGGGAAAACAAATAAAGAAGATAATATAGAAGATTTAATAAGTGAAGGTATGTGAATCATTGTTTGTTCAAATATGATATGAAAACATCTTCAATATTCAGCTACAGAAATGGACCTACCAGAAGAATGTCCAGTTCTTGAACCATGGTCTCCAACAGTATCTGAAGGTATAAGCTAATTAAAGTTGATAAAGGTAGCTATAATATTTTATAACAATTTTGTTGTAGATATACCAGAGTTCAATTCAGTTACAATAAATCCAGGTAAGAATTATTAACTGTGTTTGCAAAAATTACATATTGCTGTTTTTAGATGTTCCTGCAAGCAAAAGGCCAAAGTTATGCTGACCACTGTGATCATATAATTTAGCACTTAATTTTGACTCAAATTGCACCATGCAATACCACAATATATTAAATATTTATTTTATGTTAACAATTAATTTAAAAAAATTGTCTGGCAAAATTTTTTTTTTTTAATTGTGAGAACAAAAAAAATGGAATAAAGAAATTTAGAGAAACTCAAAACAAAAAAAGAATGGGTACTTGCATGCTTTACTAAAATATGTAGCCTCTGTAGCCTCTGTAGCCCTTGTAGCCTCTGTAGCCCTTGTAGCCTCTGTAGCATCTGTAGCCTCTGTAGCCTCTGTAGCCCATGTAGCCCATGTAGCCTCTGTAGCCCTTGTAGCCTCTGTAGCCCTTGTAGCCCTTGTAGCCTCTGTAGCCCTTGTAGCTAATATTTTAATATAATATAAGCAGTAAAAAGTAAAGAAAAATCACGTGAACCAACCAATGAAAACCTAGCTTTGATAGACATTCACATGACCTAAAAGTGAGGTTTTGACCAATCAGAAGAATTCTTTGATAAGAACTGCGGGATGGCTCATATTTTTAGCTTCCCCTTTTTCATTCGTCCGAATTTCTTTCTAGTTTACCGCGCAAGGATATTAGAACTCACCTGCGCGCAGGGCATAAGTCACACTCTGATTCTGGTGGTGGTGAAAATTTAACTACTACAGCGGGACTGGTGAAAGTACGAGCCAAGTCTTGTTGTGGAATCCCGGAGGCAAACTCCCACATAAAGCTAATACATAAATGAAATAATTTAAATAATATTTATTTATTTCATAAAGATTCATTCCTACTAGCAAATTTTATAGTTGGGTACTAAGTAATAGTTAGAGCATACGCGCTTAGGTGAGCTTTGGGTAAAGGGTTCTAAAATAGTTAGAGCATGCTCTAACTATTTTAGAACCCGTTTACCCAAAGCCGGCCCAGTTGTTTCCACTAGCAACAGCATTTTCGGCCCAAAATTAAATTCAATTAAAATTCAATTGAAGCTCACCTGGCAGGTTTACTTTAGCATTGTAGCTGCCAGCTGTTATCTCCAGATCTAACTCTACCCTGGGCTGGGCTGCTCTGCTCTGTGGTAAACAGTTAAGCAGCTCTATGGTAAATTCCTGCTATGAGCGTCAGCAGGAGAGTTGTCCATCGGATATGAGAGGGTAGTAGACCCTCACATATCATATCCAGGCCTCACACAGCTTTATCCGGCCTATTCTATTAAACTAAAACTCAAAAATAGCAATACCCCAAGGGTGGTTAGTATGCACAGTTTATATACCTAAAGGCAAAAAATAGTGCACACTTACCAAGTTAGTACACCTAGTAACATATATCAACGGGTTCTAAATAATATTTTAACTTTCGTAGTAGCTAATAATGTTTCGACTCCTTCATCAGCGACCAGAAGAAAGAGAAGTGTTTTAAATAAAATTCTGAATACGGCAGGAGGGCTGATACAATAATGGTGATGATTATTTGTTGAAATAAGTGATAATAAGCTTTCAGATGCTGTCTATTCACTGCGCTGTATGTAGCTAGGTGGGCGCACGGGAGGGAGACCGAAATTTGCAAGGGGGGACCAAATTTGACGAACAAAACGGTTCGAATTTTTCGGGGGGGGGGGGGACCATATTGTTTGTGACAGACCCTTTCATTCCTCCTCCCCACCAATTATAGGGAAGGAAAGGGTCGGCGACGCCAGATTCCAAAGATATAGTATTTTTGAGTCAATGGACTTGCATAGCTACGGTCTGTAGCTAATGTTTTTTGATATAATGTTGCGTTTCTTTCATATCTCTCTTTCCACATAAATTCGCCTAAATAGGATAACCTTTCCTTCTTTTACTTTACTCAATGCAATTCTATTGTTAGTGTGTATACCAACCACTGTGGGTAGCAAGCAACTTTTGTGAGGGGATAAAACTCCATTTTAATCTACCCACTGGTCAGAAAACTGCTGTTCCTGGGGAACACATATGCTTGTATGAAAAGTAACGAATCTACGTCTCTTTTTGTCCACTTAGAATTCAACAATTTAAGAGCGACCCAGTGCAGTATATTCCAACTGATCCGATCCAATTTTGTAGATTACACTGTTTGAATTTACTACCTTTTATGGTGCAACTTTTTTTTTTGGGCTGATTTTTAAGAAACACGAAGCAGTCAGCTAGCTCTGTGTGGGAGGGTCACTAGTATAAGTTGACAATATAACACCCCACGACAGGTAATAACTTAAGGGTGGCCGCACACCGCCCACGCAATTTTTACCGGTTGGTTGCTAAGCACGATTCTGCTACTTTCTTTATTTGCAGGGCTACTCTACTATACTAGAAGGATAAAGTACCTGCCGAAGATACTGCACACCGACTTTGGAGTGAATCTGAAGGAAATATCATGGCCCCTTTGAAACAACTTTTTTGGAGCGGTGCGGCAAGTTGGAGCTCCAGAATTTTGTACGCCGCTAGCCAAGACGATACTCTAGGGCAAGACAACGAGTTTTTTTCCATTTCAATATTACTTTATGATTTATTTACATTTTTTTCCTTTTATAAGATTTTGAAAAATTCAAATTGTGGTGCCCTTCTTTTTTTTGTGTTCTACACGTGTGCAAAAAATATAGTCGTTCTCATTATTTGATTCCAAGAAAAACTGATTCAAAATTGTATACTTCTATTCCACTCGCAATTCTTAAGAAATGGACCCACCCCCTTATCTCGTACTACGAGTACGCGAGCAATTTTTTTTTCAATTAGTTTGTATTGGTTCTAAGAAGAGCCCGCCTATATCAAGAGTAAACAAATATCAATACAACAATAACAAGAGAGTCAGAAGAGAGAGCAGTTTATTGGAGATAGCCATAGGTGAAGGTATTAGATCTGCGCAGCTTGGGAAGTCTTCGCTCCGCAGAAATCGAGCCTGGTATATCCATCCGCTTGAGTTCAGGTACGCAGAGTCCGGAGAACGGCTACAGGAGGAGAGGCAGCCTGGTGCACCTTGCTGCGTGAGCTCAGACGACGTATGGAGGGTTGCTGAACGGATATGAGACAACAAGAAGCTAAACTAAAACACCACAACTTCGCAAAGTATACTTCTGCTACTACTGCGCGATAGTTTCTGCTCGCGTATTATCAAATGGTGGGGTATTGGCGGGGAATAAATTAATGTCCGGATCTACAGGCAGTGCGCGTTGCTATGTGCGGCCACCCTTAACACCCCCTATTGGCGCGTCGTAATCACGTGAGGAAATGATTTCTTGCTGCTGAGATGGTTTGGCTTAGAGTAATGGAGTGCTGGGTGGAGTTTCACATTGAAATATATACCAGTGAATGTCTCTGGCCTGTTTACTCTTATGAAGACTGTGTTTACTTCTACCATTTTTATTGCTTGAGCTATATAATTGATGCCTGATTAGAATAGCTAATAAGTTATTCTTTTGGTCTGAGATGAATTTTGTAATAGCATAGTTGCCAACCATCCCGGTTTTTACGGGAAATCCATGTTTTCCCTGGAAATCCCTGTTTTCCCTGTTCCCGCCCGGTTGAAGGACTTTTCCCGGTTTTTGTCTATACGACACTGTTACCTAATCTTACCTCAGCACTCTGATTGGTTGATAAAAATACTCAGGCACACTGATTGGTGGATTAAAATAGAATGTCCACTGCACTCAGCTAGCTTGAGCCTCAGGCACACTCATTGGTGGATAAAAATAGAACATCCACTGCACTCAGCTAGCTCAACAAGCCTCGAGCACACTCATGGGTTAATTAAAATACAACATACACAAGAGCTACCTGCAAGGCAATTCATCATGATTAATCATATTCATTGAAATTTAATGATGTTCATGGCGGATATGGTTGGTGTATAGTCTTTTCCCAGGTTTTTTCTTCTGAAAGTTGGCAACTAAGTAATAGCTTAGTTAGTGTATAGTAGCATAGAGGGTTCACACTTTTGGTGCTTCATTTATTATGCACTGAACAGGGCCTAATACCTAAATGCAGTGGGGAATAGGATTTCATAGGCAAACTCAGACATGTATGTCCATAATGGCAGTATAGGGACAAAACACTTTTATTGAATGTAGTACATACTGTGAGCCAATGATTAGATATTCCCTGTACCATTTCAATTGAAAAGTTCCTCTTCTTAGCTGATGATGTTGCTAATATAGGCTTACCTATAGGCTGAAAAGCTTCACTATCAGTACTGCGACATATAGAACTCACATTGATGACTATAGATTACAAGAACACTTTGAGCTTCTGTTATAACAGGACTTACTGTCTCATATCAGTTTCATCAGCAGAATCAGGTGACCTAGAATGCACCTCTGGTTCTAACCTTCTTGCTTGGGTTGGCTATCTCTCCAGTGGACAATAAATATCAATGCAAGCTGTCTTTTAGCCATGATTTAGGACTCCCAAGCAGCTGTAAATTTGGTGGTCTGTGTGGGGGTCGTTCACTTAGGCCATGTAGTTAAATTGATTGGTATAGCCTATAGGTAATATTCTCTAAAAGGTGTAGTATTCCATAGCAAAAAAAGGGTGTGTGTGTGTGTGTGTGTGTGTGTGTGTGAGAAGGGGAGGGGGGGGGGGGGGGGGGTCAGCCTTCCTAAAAAAAAGTGGGGGCTAGAGCCCACCTGCCCTCCACCCCCCAGTATCCCTCCCCTTGGTGCATTAAAGTAAACAGGATATGGCTTAAGGCAATATTTTCCCATATCACCTATTTCAGAGTTATCACATGAGGTTGTTATATCTCCCATGTTACACAAGTGCATTTGCACAAGAAACTCATTACTATGGAATTGTATTCAAGCATAAGCAGTACACAGATTCATTGGATACCACTGGTCTAATTGGCCTTATTTACACTCAGCACCTATGCCTGCGGCACTCATGTAAATAGACAAGAGACTCATGATATTCTCCTGTATCAAATGAATATAATTATATATAATATTATTAATGTCACAAGTGTTTATATCTTATGTATCCTGTTCCACCCAATTTTCCCTTTGTCTATAATTTTGTGTCACACTCCATTTTAATGGCTTCTGTGCATTCTTGAATTATGTTTGAATTGAATTGATGTCAGTACTATTGAGCCAAAGCTATTAGCTAAAGGGTTTATAGAGGTTTGACTCTCAGGGAAGTGGTACAATTGATGAGCCTTGCCTTTTGCTTTCGGCCCACAGAACTCTGGTGGTAGGAACATAGTCTCTTGCTCACCTGTGAGCGTATGTGTGGTGAACTTAGCAAAAAACCTCATTATTGGCCTAGGTCGCCTGGCTAGCATATTCGACTTGCGACAAGCTCCTTAAACAAATAAGGTTTTTGCTTCACTGCAAGGTTTATGTCAGATATTATTGTCACCTCTATTATGATCTATTAGAACTAATCCCTGCCTACCTGGCTAGAAACTTCTGTATTTGCTAACAACAAATAAATGATTCAGTCATTCTCGGCTGAAATAATTATAATAATAGGAAATTTTTCTCTTTTTAACAGCCAATATTATTAACCTGACGTTTCGACTTCTTGACAAAGTCCTCTTCAGGGGTCAACTGAGGTCGAACTCTCCATGGTGATGATATAATAACAAAGTAAACAGCAAGATTTCTGGAGGGAAAACTTATTGTTTGTTATATCCTGGAGGGTGATTTGCATGTAGTGGACAGCCAGCATCCTGGAATCTCTAAACTTATTGTGGTGGGATCAGGTCACTGTTAGCCTAAGAGACGCAGTTGCGCTGCCACCAGAGTTTCAGGCTAGCACCCAGCAAGCTAAGCCACACAGCAAAGCTAGGCTCTTGAATTCTCCAACCCAGGGTTTAGCTAGCAAGGCCCTAACCCCAGTTTCTGAATGTAGTCAGAGTTTTAAGGAGATTTTTCAAGTTATGCTAAAACTGAGAACTGAGGGGAAAAAAGGAAGTGAATGAATGATATATGTATAGGTGAATGGTGAGTGGTGTGTATTAGTCTATACATAGCTTGAAAAGATGTAATGAGTAAGTTGTTTAGTCTATACATAGCATGAGAAGATGTAATGTGAATAAGTTAATTTTGTATTACAGCAATAGGTAACTAGATGTAGCTAATGGTACAGAAAGTAAATGACTATTTAATTAGTTAATGTTGTTAATGTGGGGTGGTGTCACACCACACCTATGTCTGTGTTAAACTTGTCAGGTGTCATCTGTATATGTGTAGAGCTTCCTTGATCTTCAACTCAAGATTCTTACTGGCTCTGTCTACAACTCTTACCTCTTCCCATTTAATGGTGTGATGCTGTTTCCAAGCATGTTCAGCAATGGCTAAAACCTTCTCATCACCTCTCTTACATGCATCCTAATTTTCTTTTACTCTCTGCTCAAGCCTTCTAGTTGTTTCACCTATGTATACTTTACCACTACTGCAGGGTATACTGTATCTTTGACTTCAGTAAGATGTGATCTTAGTGTCTTACCGACTTAAATGCTGTTTTGATGTCAAAGTCTCTACACGCTCTCTGAATGCTTTCACTCAATCCTGCTATGTATGGAATAGTAAGAATCAAACCTTTCTTTTGCACAGTATCTGTGTGATCTTTAAAAGGTAACTCTTTAGAGCCTGCCCTAATGATTGCATTGTCATAACCATTACTTTGAAGTACTTTGTGTTGGTATTTCTCTTCTTCCTTCAAGTTTTCACTACCCTCCTAGCTCTCTGATACAAGCAACTCACTATTCCTCTCTTCACATGATTAGGATGATGAGATTTTAAAGTGAAGGTATCTATCTGTGTGTGTAAGTTTTCTGTACACAGTGGATGTAAGCATACCATCACTCTCCCTCTTTAATAAGCAATCCAAAAAAGGTATGGCTGTTAAAAAGAGTGACTGGAGACCATGCGGAGACTATTGTCGTCTGAACCAAGTGACAACACCAGATAGATACCCCATCCCACATCTGCATGACTTTTCGCCCTCTTTTCAAGGCAACACTGTTTTCTCCAAGCTGGACCTGGTTAGAGCTTACCATCACATTCCCATCGCAGAAGATGACATTCCCAAGATGGCTGTAACTATGCCATTTGGACTGTTTGAGTTCACCAGGATGCCATTTGGGCTCAGAAATGCTGCCCAGATGTTCCAATTCTTCATGGATGAAGTACTTCGTGGATTATACTTTTGCTATGACTATTTAGACGATCTCCTCATTGCCAGTAGTGACTCAGCAACCCACATGTCACATCTGCGCCTGGACACTTGCATTCAGGAGTAATCTTATGCTGCTGTTTGTAAGAAATGGCTATGCTGAACTAACTATAAGGCCATGTTTCTTTTCCAGCTTGTTTTAGAAGTCTCTCATTAGTCCTGAGAACCTCATCATCCTCAGGAATGTCATTTGAGGATTCAGTGTGACTTGCAACTGGTTCATAGAGGTATGGCTCCAATTCCCCACCAGAGTTCATGCTTTCTTGAATAACATCAGTAGCAGAATATGATAGGCTAAAGACACAAGAGGTATCTGAGCTACTGGCTTTACTATCGTGGACTCACTAGTGCTAGTGTGCTGGCCATATCAGATCATGAATTACTTAGAAATTGTATGGTTTCTTTCTATAGTAAGACTACTACTGACCAGCACACAAACCACACCCAATTCAGGAAATAAGATTTCAGGAAGCAGGAAGCAAATAAATGGGGCAAACTTTAAGTACAAATATTGAAGAAATTAAAGACAGGAAAAATCTCAAAATTTTTGTGTGACTTTTGGACACCATAGTTTACATTTTCAACAAGAAAAACACAATACTGTGGTATTTTCTTTCCAGTTAGAGTAAATAATTATAAAAATTGTTCATGTGAGAAATCACTTTGTGTATAGTGCCCCCAAAACTATGGGGGTCTCCAGCTCCCGGAGCCCCCCTTCATACGCCACTGTTTAGTCACTTGGTACCTAAACACGTTGAGTTTTTCTGTGGGCAGTTGAGTTACCTTTACCCAGTCTCCCTATGACATAGTGGACATTTCTACTTAGTGAGCTGCATTCGATTATTCCCCCTTCCCATACTCTATAAAGTTTTGGTACATACTACTTGCTCCCTGTCTTGCCTTTAAACTGCAAGGTAATAGCTTGTTTCTTTGGCTTTGAACCATGGAAAAGAAGATTTTCCACTAAGAAGTATGTATCACCAATTGGCCCTGAAGATATGGTAGTAAATTAAAATGAATGCAGTGGAGGGACTGAACTGCTCCAAAATACTAGAGTTTAAAATGGTGGATGTAGACCATTCCCGTTGTACATGTGTGTGTATCAACATGTACCCTGGCACATTTAATAAGCTAAAATATTAAACATATATGCTTTGGACTAATGAAATATTTATTTTGATAGAGGGTTTTCATTGAGCTGCTTGACCAACCAGAGAATTGGAGAAATCCACTCCTTTCCACTAGGAATTATCTAATACATTTATTAGACAAGGAGCCACATTTGTTCAACTTTGCACAGTATTATAACCGACCAACAGATTTACCTCAGATGGTGGAAGCAAAAAGTGATATTTTCCAAGAATTGGACCAGGTAACTCAACTACAAATGAAGCTGCCCTGTAAGTGTTGTTAACATTTCCTTCTATGAGTAAAACCAATCTACAGCAGTCCCAGGTGTTGGTCCTAAAACAGAGGCCCTATGTGAATAATATTGATTCTTAGATTTCCTTAAAATAATTTTGGTCATCAAATCAGCCAGGTTTTTTAGTCTCGGTTCATCTGGACTGTCCGCTTTTGTCCATCCTACATTTCAAAATACATTTCAAAACAGAAAATGATATGTAGTTCCTTAAATGTGTATTGTCTAAATCCAGTGCTATATGCTCCCCATCATAAATTAAATTTGATTGGTAGCTATGTTTGTAAAACATGTTAGATTTTTTTAAACAATAAAGTAGAAATATTTTCATATAGCTACTATACCTTGATAAGATGAAATGTATTTTTCAAGGATTGTTTTGTAATGAAAATTTACTTGCTACACATGAATGTCTATAAAGATATCCTACCTTAAATTTCATTCTCAGCACATTATAGCTATGTCATGAATGCAGGAAATTGTTTGTATGGGGGGAACACTAAATGTTATGCAGTAAATCTGGTTATTTTCAAGGCACTTTATCACAGGAATATTTTGTATTATGGATACATAGGGGCCCTTTTAATTTCAATATCAGTTTTGTTTATGCACTAATCAACTACAATAGTGGTAGTCATTTAATTCTGTCCTTGAGGCTCAGCAAATAATTGTATAGCACTATTGCATTATTTTAGTTTATATGGGGAAAACTATGAGTAAAAAAGCCCAAAAAATTACTTAACATAAAACTAATGTATTTTTCTTGTCATTAAATGAATGCATTAAGTCTCTTGTTGGAGACCATGCAAGAGCTTGGCGCTATTAAAAAAATTGCACCTGTTTCATTGAAGTTCTGAGAAAATTCTTCAATAAATTTTTACAGATTCTCTGTGACAGCTAAAACCATTTATGGCCTTTTTCCAATTATTAAACTTATTTAACACAAATAGTTCTCCATTATTTTTATCCAGGAGACAACCCTTTGCTGAACTGTACTTTGCAGGTTTTGGTGCAAGTACCAGCCAAGGATATGTTCTATACAATTTCAGTACAGAACTGGCTGGCGGCAGTAGGAGCGCCAGCGAGACAATTGTGGATGAGACCAGACCAAGAAGGAGAAGGGATGACAAAGGAAAGAGCCGCAGTGTGGCCACAGAAGGAGAGGCACCAGGCACGGAGGAAAGACTTGATGCGCTGGCAAAAACGGTTGATGAGTTAAAGGAGATGATGATGCTACAAATGGGAAGGTGCCAGCCAAAAGGGAGCGAAGCCCTGAGTGTGACCACAGATGGTATGTAAAGGATAATGTAGTCTGATTGGGAATTAGGGTGAGCATGTAGAAAGAGGGATTGCCCGACAAGGACGTGGGCAGCTAGACGGGTAGCTGATTCTGGCGTCCCTGATGCTCGCTCCGCTCCTCGAGTGTGACAATCTATAGAGCTCAGTGGGCTGCTGGCGGGCAGCTGTGTGGGAGTAGTAGTTGGGAGGTTGAGGCAAAAAAAAAAGTATACTGAAAAACCAAAAAGCCAGCTGCTAGACTCCCGAGTTGTTGTAGCCAGGCCAGCTGTATTGTTATTTGGAGCATTGTTCTGGCCTGGCCAGCTGTATTGTTATTTGGACTAAACTACGGGGTACTGTATCATAGTACTGGTGGTAGTGGTATTATTTAAGTGTTTTTAAAGTAAATGGTCAAAAACCCAATGAACCAAAACCTTGTTGGCCGCTATCTTTGGGGGTTGTACGGTGTAAATTAGGGGGGGGGGGAAGTATTAAAAGAAAAAGAGAGAGAGTGAGAAAGTACAGCTGAATAGCTGCAGTAATAGCCAAGAGGATGAAGGTGAAGGAGGCAAGTCCTGCAAGTAAAGGGAAGTAGCACTGAAGAGGTCGGTGTTATCAGAGTTAAAAAAAAAAGTGTGGCTATGGGCGGGGAGCATTAGAGAAGACAGACGCAAATGAATCTCAATGTTCGATGCGTGTCTGTAGGTGCTGTGTCACTACCTGCGACAGATCTAGCCGATGCTGGTGTCAAGAAGGGCACGGAGAATCAAGGAGAGGCTTCAGTAGCATGGCGTAAGAAGCTTGCCAGTGAGCAAGAGAGCCAGACAACTGACAGTGAGGATGGGGGTAGCGGCAAAAGTGACATGGTCTTTGTATTGGAAAGTCTGCCGCCACTGCCGAATAAAACTATTAAGGAGATCGAGGCTGGTCGCTATGTGGACTTTGCAGAATTTCCAATATATAACACTGGCAGGAAAGGTGCAGAAGCCTTCCCTGAAGTACCAGAGAAGGAC
>WLWD01001285.1_pt1 | contig 93671 bp, 67 predicted proteins | sample 6712731 | NCBI WGS metagenome assembly WLWD01 (sample SAMN12718690, study PRJNA576275) | sponge metagenome | isolation source: marine sponge | host: Mycale hentscheli | place: New Zealand: South Island, Marlborough, Capsize Point | collected 2014-11-01
AGAATCACTTAATTAGCATATTTTATGGTTTGGCATATTCGCCTGATCGTATAGAAGGAGGGGAACTTATCCAGAATCACTTAATTAGCATATTTTATGGTTTGGCATCTTCACCTGATCATATCGAAGGAGGGGAACTTGTCCAGAATCACTTCATTAGCATATTTTATGGTTTGGCATCTTCACCTGATCATATCGAAGGAGGGGAACTTGTCCAGAATCACTTAATTAGCATATTTTATTGTTCGACATCTTTGCCTGATCATATCGAAGGAGGGGAACTTGTCCAGAATCACTTCATTAGCATATTTTATGGTCTGGCATATTCACCTGATCATATCGAAGGAGGGGAACTTGCCCTGAATCACTTAATTAGCATAATTTTAATGTTCGACATCTTCACCTGATCTTATTAAAGGAGGAGAACTTGTCCAGAATCACTTAATTAGCATATTTTATTGTTCAACATCTTCACCTGATCATATCGAAGGAGGGGAACTTGCCCTGAATCACTTAATTAGCATAATTTTAATGTTCGACATCTTCACCTGATCTTATTAAAGGAGGAGAACTTGTCCAGAATCACTTAATTAGCATATTTTATTGTTCAACATCTTCACCTGATCATATCGAAGGAGGAGAACTTGTCCAGAATCACTTAATTAGCATATTTTATGGTTTGGCATATTCGCCTGATCATATAGAAGGAGGGGAACTTGTCCAGAATCACTTAATTAGCATATTTTATGGTTTGGCATATTCGCCTGATCGTATAGAAGGAGGGGAACTTGTCCAGAATCACTTAATTAGCATATTTTATGGTTTGGCATATTCGCCTGATCGTATAGAAGGAGGGGAACTTATCCAGAATCACTTAATTAGCATATTTTATGGTTTGGCATCTTCACCTGATCATATCGAAGGAGGGGAACTTGTCCAGAATCACTTCATTAGCATATTTTATGGTTTGGCATCTTCACCTGATCATATCGAAGGAGGGGAACTTGTCCAGAATCACTTAATTAGCATATTTTATGGTTTGGCATCTTCACCTGATCATATCGAAGGAGGGGAACTTGTCCAGAATCACTTCATTAGCATATTTTATAGTTTGGCATATTCACCTGATCATATCGAAGGAGGGGAACTTGCCCTGAATCACTTAATTAGCATAATTTTATGGTTTGACATCTTCACCTGATCTTATTAAAGGAGGGGAACCTATCCAGAATCACTTAATTAGCATATTTTATTGTGTGACATTGAAGAAATTGAACGTATCAAGTACTACTAGCTATTTATAACTAGAATTAACAATCAGTCAGTTGTTGCAATAATTTATTTTATCTTTCATGAATCCCACTTAGCCACCTATGATGATCATATTATGTATTGATATGTAACAATTGTTAAAATACAGAAGTCAATGTCTTCACTGTAGCAAATTCTTGAAACTGTGTTCCTGCTCTGGGTAGCTGGTTTTCTAAGATAAAATACTGGCTGTAGCTACTATTGTGGGGTCGTCGGGATTCTGGCTCCGTGATATCCGTCCTCAGAGCTCCAGACGTACAGGCCACAGTATATATAACCCTATGTCTCACCCACACTCTCAAATCTGATTGGCCAACAAAACTGACTTACAAAAACCAAATAAGGACACACACACCAATTAACACTTGATACACACAAACACACAAAACTGTCAAATTAGTTCAAAGGCATGTGCCTGGCTCTTGCTCCCTCTCACCTCCATCTGGCTGAGTGGGTGTTCCCACAACTATGCCTACTATGATATTAGGATATGATGCTGTGGGATGTAGTTAAGCCATCCAGAGTCCTAAGTATTGATTCCGCTACGATTCAAAGGTACTATTAGCTCTGGCTAAGGTTTTGTTCTACATTATTATTTATGTCAGAAAAAGCATTATGTCAAAATTAAACTAAACAACTTCATTAAAACCATTTTGCAGCTGAACAGTCAGTTGCAGCTGTCTTCTTAACAGTTGCAACTATAGCAACTGAAGGAGTATTTCATATGCATTGAAATTGAGTAACATTATATATGCAAGTAGAGAAAGCATCAACTAATTAAAAAAAATAGTGGACATGGGGAAAAATTCTAAGGAAAATATGAGTCAAAGATTACAAATGAGATATAGCTTCAAATGTTTTCAACAAAATAATACTATGTAAGCATACAAAAAAAGAGCGATGAAGGAGATATAAACTTAATACTGCATGGTCAAGTAAGTCCGAGGGCTTGCATATCAAATACCTTTTGGGTGTGTGATATGTCACTGATAATGACTTGAAAAACCAAGCGTCTGTAACTCTTCTAGAACAAAATAAAAGCACATTAACTCATCCACAATAATCTCTTCAATAATGCCAAAGTTTGGGACTAAATCTGTTCCGGTCACCACAACACTGCCATGACTTGTATCTAGTTCCAGATATTTCTATCCATTTAATACTATAAATGAAGACAAAATAAATGATAATGTACACAGCAAAAAGCAAATCTTACCTTTTCAAAGTTGAATCATTTGTGAGTTCAGTTAGCACGGAAACTATTTTGTCCTTGTGGTTCATATCAGACAGTAGGTTCAGGGATGCTGTTTAAAGAGTAAAAATGGTTAATGTAATTTTATAAACATTTAACTTCTAATTAAGTGCTTACATGGTCCAACCATAGTGTTTTTTTCCACAGCACTGGCAGTTTGTGTTACTGTGCTAAATGAGTAGCATATCATTTGCTGATGTCGATTAGCAAAAGTCTTTGGAATATTTTTATAGCACCTCACTCGATGGGCTAGATTCTTAAAATTTGAATGTTTTCCTTCAAATCTCATGCACCAGAATCGTACAAGTGGTCCAAATCTGCAAAAATATATGTAAGCATATATAGTTTTTCTATTATGTGTATTCAATGTACTTCTTTATGCAGTCAGGATAGTGAATCATGTAGTGCATTTTAGGAATAATGGTACATGATGGGTATAGGTCCTTGAAAGTCTCATGATGCTCCTGAACTAGTTCCCTCAAATGGCTAATACAATTCAATGTAATAGTTGGTGCAAGTAAGTAGTCCATAATGCTAAGTAGGAGCAAAAAGTTCTTCCATTTTTAATCATCTTCTGAAACTTGATCACCAATCATCAAGGGAAGTAAACGCCCAAGACACCACATCTGTGAAGCTAACAACATATTCAGCAATCTTCAGTATAGTAGTAATACAATAATAATGCACCTACCAGTTTGCTTGAGAGCATGATCAGACGAAGACATAGTAGCTACAGATATAGCTGCCGGTTTGTTTCTTGAATCTGTACCAATATAAGGGAAGTGTGTGGGTTGGCGGTCACAGGCCACGGAGAACCTTGATTGGCTCGATCGGGTAAAGGCTATAAGCCTGAAGGTAAGTCGCCAGAGGTAGAGGAGAAGTTCGACACACACTTACTCATACGCTCTGGTGACCTGCTGCCACCAGAGTTCGCCCTCCGCACCCTTTGACAGAGTATTAATCCGTAACTAAAAGAATGGGAATATAGGGGGAACTGAACTGACGCATGCGTGACTAAGGTTTATAAGTTCCAAGTCACGCATGCACACATATAAATGGGGGTGTGGTCCACGGAATACATCCGGACACAAAATACACAACATGACCTGCGCCTACACTAAAATAACAAAAATACAGAAATACATACAATGCTTATAATACACACATAAATGTGCTTGTATGACACACACACAAATGTTCTTAATCTTCATGCTTTCTCTTCTATCTTCTCTCTGTCTTCATCTCTTTCTCTTTCTTTCTCTTGTCTGTCATCTTCTCTGTCTCACTTCTCATTCCTCCGCCCACAACTCCCCCCGCCAAGATTCGCCCAGGGGGAGAATCTGATAAACACTGGGCGGCCTCATCATCATTTGGCCACGCCTGTCTGCTCATGCCGTCTGCGTTGGAGTGAGATTTTCCAGGTCTATGAATGATCTGTACATCAAACTGTTGGAGGGCCAAGGCAAACCGTAGGAGGCGCTTGTTGAGCGAAGATCCCTCCATCAAGGCCAAACAAGGCTTATGATCAGTCACGACAACTACACTCTTCGTGTACAGGTAGAACTCGAAATATTTGAGTGAGGCCACAATTGCGAGACTCTCCAGCTCCGAGACAGAGTAATTTTTCTCGGCTGATCTCAATTGGCGGGAAAAGAAGCCCACCGGAAGTTCATCACCATTACGTACAATGTGCAGGCACCCGCCCACACCGGAACCGGACGCATCCGTGTAGAGAATGAACTCGTCGACTGGAGATGGAATGAACAACACAGAACACTGACACAATAACATTTTTAACTTACTAAACATGGAGTCCATCTCGTCACTCCAGACCACACGGAGAGGAGCCTTGAGTGAGACCGCAGGAGTCAGTGCACTTGAGCAATCTGCGAATCTGGGTATAAACCTCCTATAGTATGACAGAGAGCCTAGGAAGGAACGTAACTGTTTTTTCGTCTTTGGCCTGGCAAAGTCAGCCAAAGCTTCTACCCTGTGCTCGGGCACTGCCAACTGCCCTGCACCTATCTTGTGGCCAAGGTACATAAGGTGTTTACGCCCAAAACAACACTTCCTGCGTTTTATGGTCAAGCCAGAGGCACCAAGACATTCAATGACTCTCTTAATGTGGGACAGATGATCGGACCAGTTACTGCTGTAGATGATGACATCATCCACATAGTTCTTACAACAGTCATTAACAGGTTTTAGCACACTCTCAACAACGGACTGGAAAATTGCCGGGGCATTTTTCAGCCCAAAAGGCATCCTTTGATACCTAAACTTCCCGAAAGGGCATACAAAAGTGGTAAGCTCGCTAGAGCTCTCATCCATTGCCAGCTGGTGGAATCCAGCAGTCAAATCAAGGGTGGACAAGCATGTATTAGGGCCCACCTGTTCCAGTATCTCAGTAAGAGAAGGTAACCAGTACCTCCGCAGAGGTGTCACAGCATTCAACTGACGGAAATCAATGCAAATTCTCACACTGCCGTCCTTTTTCCGGACGGGAACTAAGGGGCTAGCCCAGGCAGAGGTAGATTCCACTATAATGCCGTCATGAAGTAGTTTGTCAAGTTCATGCTTAACAGCATCTCTTATACCGACTGGTATCTGTCTAGGAGGGAGGTTGACGACAGCAGCCCCGTCAGCAAGCTCAATCTTGCAGGTGCCTGCCGTGCACAACCCGGGAGTATCACTGAAATGAGACTTGAGGCTATCTAACAAACTATCCAAATCACACTGCCTATAACCAGGGCATTTGTCCACACTAAGGGTTGCTTTACTAACCAACAGACTCTGGTCAATGCCCTGCTCCTCAGCAATAAGAGTTACAGCATTTACTGAGAGGTGCCTATCAATGTACAACTTGAGGTTGTCCCGGTGTGCTAACTTCACGGGATGGTCATCACCTTTAGAGACCTTGTAGGTCACTCTGCTTGAACTGTCTACTACTTGGTAAGGGCCTTCCCAGGCCGCCTGCAATGCAGCCTTCATACCAGGGACCCTCATGAGGACTTTAGAGCCAATCTCCAAAGGTTTCTCGCTCTTGTTCTTGTTGAACACTAAGGCTCTCTTGCCACCACTAATCGACTCATTGCTGACAGCTATGTCATGAATAACTGCCAACCTATCATTGAGGCTCAGGAGCCAGTCGTCTACATCAATACTATCAAACTCACGGTTGACCCACCCATTGTACAAGACATCAAGGGGGCCTACCACGTCTCTACCATAAACAAGGCAGTGAGGGGAAAAGCCAACGTCCCTGTTAGGCACTTGCCGTATGGCAAAGAGGGCCAAGGGGAGAAACACAGACCAATCTATGCCCTTATCCATAGCCTTAGACAGCATAGGCTTCAAGGTGCCGTGCAACCTCTCCACAACCCCATTAGATTGAGGCCTGTATGGAGAAGTTGCAATACTGTCTATCCCTAGCATCTCACATAGCCCAGACATTAACTTGCTAAGGAAGATACTGCCTCTGTCTGAAAGGACTTTCAGGGGGATGCCCGTCCTACTAATGATGTCCAAGAAACATTGCACTGCCTCTGTGGCTGAGGCAGTACGCATGGGGATGGCCTCAGGCCACCTACTTGCCAGACAGACATACGTGAATAGGTACTTGACACCACGTTTGGCCTTAGGTAAGGGGCCAACTAAATCTACAGCCACCGTCTCGAATGGCACTGAAACTATCTTTCTCTCAATCATTTTTGATTTGCGATTACCAGCGTTATTCACTCTTAAACAGGTATCACATGATTTAACGAAACTGGCAATGTCGTTGTGCACACCAGGCCATGTAAACCTCTTGCCAATAATAGACCTCATACCTCTAATACCGACATGAGAGGATTTGTCGTGTGCCAGGGTCAGGATTTTAAACCTAAGACTCTTGGGGACGACAACACGACTGACTGGGGCATCATTTACTAACACAGTGTGAGTCAACACACCATCAGAATAGACATAGCCATTCAAATTACTACATGCAAGGTCCTTTTGGGCAACTAAGGTGTCATCATCATTAACAGCTTTGATAAGTGCCTCTACTCCGCCCAATTCACAAGTTTGGGGACATGCAAGTTCAAGATTCACTGGATCATCGGGTAAGGTGTCATTGGAGACATGGGTTTGGGGAGAAGGAGAACCACCTAGCCCTTCACTGACAGCACTACCACCATCACCAGCCCCATTCCCATCCACGTCAGACCCACTAAGAAGCCCATCATCCGAAGCATTCCTGACAACATGCCCATCACCTAACACAGGAGGTTCATGTGACATATCGATTGCAGCTAGTCTATCAAACTCTGCATCACAGTCGAAAGGTTGAGGATTGGATTCAGACACATGCACAACATCATCATGCTTCTCTTTCTTGTTCTCTTTCACAGACATGCTCCTAGTAATGACTCTAACATTGGCTGACTCCTCCTGAGTAGTGGCAGGAGCAGAGGAGGTTGCAGGGGCCTCCTGCACCTCCACAACACCACCAGAGCAGGCATCCTCCAGAAAGGATGGTTGGATGTTACGGGTACCACGTAATTGCCCCGCCCCCAAGCCAGAAACATCTGACTTAGAGGCAGCATCCAACAGGAGATGCTCAGCTGTGGCTGTCTCCATGGGGACAGAAAACAGCACAGCACCACACAAACTATCCTTGTGTGCCACAGCCACTCGAGAACTAAAAGAATGACCCTTGAAAACGAAGTCAACTATGGCAGTCTCTAAGGTCACGGGCCTACCATCCCAGCCCTTTACCTCAATATGTTCACCAGTTAGCTGGTCACCATACACTAAGCAACCGGGCACTATAGAGATCTCGGCACCGGTATCTGGGACTATTTTGCATATGATTCCATTTACAAAACCCATCACATGAGGGGCACCATTTCTGACAGAGACCCAATTGGCGATATAAGTCCTGCCCTTTCGTACACCAGTCTTATTACTACTGACAGGCCTAGAATCAGAACCACTATCATTACCTTTCTTATAGGGACATTCTGGTGATTTGTGGCCAGGTTCATGGCAGGTATAGCAGACTATTGAGGACGACCTACCACTACTACTGCTACCAGACCCACTACTACTACTGCCACTGTTAGACACATAGCTACGACATTCAAATGACCTGTGCCCAAACTTATGGCACTTGAAACATTCTATTGCATTACCACCATTACCATACCTATTGTAACGACCTCTACCAGAGACGTTGACAGAATATGTGGAATCTATTGACAATGCAAATTTATTCAGGTCTTTAAAAGAGGTAAACTCTCGCTGGTCCATTATAGCTCGCTGTGCGACTGGTCTAGATGCACGATAGGTAGCACATGCAAAGAAGAGGAGCAATTCCGCCTTAGAATGACACATCATGTCAACTGAGTCCATCAAGCTCTTTAAGTGGACGTATGTTTCTAAAGGACTCATTGACCTAGTAGCATTGGCAAATTCTGTTGTTAGCTTAGCACCAATAGAAGTCAAACTGGAGCCAAGAGCATCTAGCAAAATCTCTTTAAGCTGCTCATAGTCAGTTTCATCACGATCAATACCAGCTACTATCGAGGAAGCAGTTTTAGACTGTAGCTTTTGAAGCAAGACAGACTTCCAGCGACGCATTGGGCAGCCCAGATCTCTGAGATCTGCCTCTAACTTGCGCACGTATTTGGCCATATCGACTCCGTCCTTATGTGGAGCCAGAGAGTTTATCTGCCTTGACAACTCAATTTCTTGCATGCTATCCCTGGATCTGTCAGGTGCAGCAACAGCCCTAGTAAACTCAGACACTAAACCACGAAGCAAGGATTGCATACCCTCACTCAAACCACTAGAATGAGTGCCACGCCCACTCTCTAAATCACGTTCGTCGTCTGACATCATGGGATATGGTACTGTATTGTCTGACTCAGTAAGTGTCCTATCAGACTCACTAACAAGGTCACGGCACCCTTCTAGGGAGACAACTACACTACTACTATCTGACCTAGAAGCTGGAGGGACTACCGCCTTGGCAAACTCAAGAACACTCAGACCCTGGGATTGCGTCTTGCTCTTGCACCTTCTCTCTGGCTGCTCCCTCTGGCTCATCCAGGTGATCCAAAGGAAGAGAGGACCTGCAAGACACACACAACACAAAAGAGTACAAGTGAATAAGTGAGAGAATGCCACAAAGCAACCAAAACACGAAACCAAAACAAAACACTAAAGTGCTAAACGGTACAAGTCCAAATAAGGAGATACAAAAACTCACGCTGCCAGTAAAACGCACACACGAACAAAGTGCCACAAATGACAATAAAAACCAATTAACAGACAAGTGACAAACACGTAAATGACAAGTTCAACTTAGCAGAATCCACGAAATCCAATTAGGCGCCGAATCCACGAAATCCAATTAGGCGCCACGTGTAGTGCGCTCCGGATGGGGATGAAGATGATGAATAATGGCAATCCTGGGGGTTGAAGTGAGCGAAATCAAGCCGCGAAGTTGCCAGAGTTTTGAATCGGAAGTTAGCGGCAGTCAGACACACACCGTAGTCCACAGTACGCACACAGTCCTGGTCGATCCGAGTGTTAAATCGGACGTAGGGTAGCTCAAATAGGCGAATCGACAGCGAAGGAAAAACTCGAAATCACAGCACCGCTGCCGCCAATTGTGGGTTGGCGGTCACAGGCCACGGAGAACCTTGATTGGCTCGATCGGGTAAAGGCTATAAGCCTGAAGGTAAGTCGCCAGAGGTAGAGGAGAAGTTCGACACACACTTACTCATACGCTCTGGTGACCTGCTGCCACCAGAGTTCGCCCTCCGCACCCTTTGACAGAGTATTAATCCGTAACTAAAAGAATGGGAATATAGGGGGAACTGAACTGACGCATGCGTGACTAAGGTTTATAAGTTCCAAGTCACGCATGCACACATATAAATGGGGGTGTGGTCCACGGAATACATCCGGACACAAAATACACAACATGACCTGCGCCTACACTAAATAATAACAAAAATACAGAAATACATACAATGCTTATAATACACACATAAATGTGCTTGTATGACACACACACAAATGTTCTTAATCTTCATGCTTTCTCTTCTATCTTCTCTCTGTCTTCATCTCTTTCTCTTTCTTTCTCTTGTCTGTCATCTTCTCTGTCTCACTTCTCATTCCTCCGCCCACAAAGTGATTAATTATTTCATTTAGATTACCAAGGGTAAGAACACCAGACTGGAAGAGATGTCTTAGTAACTCCTTCGTCTCATATGGAAGACAACCTTCAAGGACATCATGCATGACATCTGGAACGAGGCCTTCAGTAACATGAAAGTACATAGATGTATTCAAAACTGACTCTCGGTGAATGCCGAAAGTTGTAGCATAATGTTCATGCAGTGGACCACCCAGAGATGAACACTGGCTAGCATGTGTAGCTCTATTTCTAGGTAGAAAGGATTCTGCATTGAACTAAATACAAGAATAAAAAAGAAAAGTTCCAAGGATGACAAATTAAAAATAATATTTTTTTTCACCTGTGATTCCATACTTGTTTTAGTTGCTAAGCAATGACGGCACTTTCGCAAAGCTGCATTTAGAGCTTTGTAACACCCCAAATATTGACTTGCAAGATTGTCAGCAGGAACTAGGCTTAAAGTACCATAAAACTTATATTATTGGCATCATCTAATGTCAAATGTCACACCTTCCTATAATGAGATACATATATATAGTGTATATAATATGTGTGGTTTTGAAGTCAATAAAAATGTACCGTTTCTAACAATTTTACATCGTTCATAAAACCCTCTAATATTCTGTCACAGCCGTATTTCTCCAAAATGTTAGACTTTAGAACAGTTAATAATTGAATCGATTGGAGCGATGATCTGTGTCGAGGTGAAATATTTCCCAATGTGTAGTAAAATAGTGCTAGAAACAAATATGACAAGATTTTTAACTGAGTAACAGGAAGATTTTGTATTGACCTAGCTTATGCTTCTTTGCTCTAGATCCAAGAGGGTTACAAATTTCAACATCATCATAATATGCCATTATTTGTAAAGGAGGACAGTCAGAATCAATAGAAAAGAGCTTGTGTTGTTTGTAAACACTACCATCACAGTAATCATTTAGTGAGCCTTCTCAACATTGATGCCCTCTCAACACCGAATTATAAATAAATATGCAGGTTAAAAAAAACAACATGTAAAAATAAAAATTTTCAAATACTTCATCCAGAACAAAAGGATCGCAAAGCAGTTCCTTGAGTGAAGATATTAGGGGTACTTCATATGCACAATCCCATTGCCTCTTAAATCTTCTTGATCCTCTTCTCATGACAGTCACTAATTTGCTACCCAGCTTTTTTTCAATAGGAGCCTATTCATGTTGAATTTAGATAAAATCATTTCAGTTATACACTGGCTAGCTAAGACTCACCACAAACTTCTTTTTTTTTTCAATAAAATTTTGGAGTCGAAAATTGGACTGTAAACCATGAAAAATGTCACTCAAGTAAGGTGAATGGAAAATTTCTCTCATTTTTTCAGACATTCCAATACCCATGTTGTTAAAGTCCAATGTCACACTTTCTTCCAAATGCCTGATGGTTTGCTCAACTATCGCTGACACATCACAAGTTAGGGCATCTAAGTTAGACTGTGATACTTTGTATATCTCTTTAGCTTTTAATAAAAACAGTCCAGCTTGAGATTCAGACAAAATAGGAGCAATTTCTTGATTTTCATCTTGGTTACTGTCATCAATAATTTCAGTAGATTCATCTCTATCCAATTCATGAGTACTAGAGCTATTGCTTGGCACCGCAGTTGTAATAGAACAACCCAGAACATACCTATGATTAAATTATTCTAAGTAATGCTGAAACATATAAATATCACAAATAAAAAATATTTAAATCGAAAAAGGTCAGTTCAGGTTTTGAAAAAAAATGTAAGTTGAAACTAAATGCTAATCTTAACAACTATTATTAGTACCCAGAAATTTGAGTGTTAATGAAAGCATACCTGTGATTTCTGTACAAATGTTGCCTGTAAGACACAAACTTGTGGAAAGTTCGAGGACATCCGTCTATTCCGCAACAAACATGAAAATTGGCATTGTGAGAGTGCACTCTTCCAACGTGCCTCAAAACTGCCCTCAGGGACAGACCCCCAAACCAACTGCAGATAGGACAATTCCAGGGGGTAGGCATCTGAAGCACTGTAATGAGTGTTGACAAGAAGAGATACAGCTTGTTTATGCTGCAACAATGGAGCCCAGAAGAAGGCTTACAAAAATGGGTACCCACAGTCACCTTTCTTAATAATATTATATAAGCAGAGAAAGCTAGCCAGTATTTTTTTGCCACGAACACCGCTCCAATCCACTCAAAACAGAAAATGACTGTTTTTTTAAATTTATTTTTAAAAAGTTTATTTATTTACTTATTTTTTATGCTGCAAACATCCACAGCGCAGGCTCACTGAAGTGAGTAGTACCCCTATTTTCCTGAGAGGAATGCCGGCTTGTATCTTCTGCAGCTAGCCGCTTGTGAGCCGCGCTGGCTCACAATCTCTGCTTGTTTTTTTTTTACCGCGAACACCGCACCGCGCAGACTCACAAAAGCAGGTTCTCTCTCTATTTACCCTTTGTAATTATTTTACCATCCAAACCCCTGCTGTGAAATTTTAGAGGACCACAATGGCTGACCACAAGCAAGTTTTAGTTGCGTACAGAGACCGCAAAAGGATTTTAAAAATTCCACAAGAATGCGTAGCGGACTATGTGCTGCAGGAAATACGAAAAACATTTCATCTTGATAGCACCAGTAGTGTATTTCTACAGCAGTACAATGCAACCTTTGAGGAGTATGTGGATATAGATAGTAACTCAGAAGTGGGGCATAATGAAAAGTTAAAAGTTGTTACTTTATTTAATCAAGTAAGTTTGGTGATAATAATAAAATAGTACTCTAATTTTTTTCTTGAATTCTTCTCTTTCTTAACCAGTCATGTGCGACCCAGGATAATGGTAAGAAACATAGTAATGTATGATAACTCTTTTATACGTTTTAATTAACAGGTGAAAGCTGCAATGATATTGGCCACGAAGTAATAGTGTTTTTAATTGGTTCCTCACTCATATACAAGGCTGTTGTTTTAACAGGAACCTTCAGATATGGCAGAGGGAAGAAGTGGACAGGCTTTCTCCAAAAAAAGAAAGAATATCGCAGCTTTGGATAGTGAAAGTGAAGATGAGTGTGATATGGTAAAACATATAGCCACTAGATAATGTGAAGGTACATGTATGATTTTTAAAGATTGATAGAACAAACACGCCAGAACACAGCATTGCAGAGGATGATATTGTGATATCCACAACTTCCAAGAACCGGGTAAATGTTACTCATATTATTACACTGTTATTCACTTAGCTATGTTCACACCAATCTAAAAAGCTACTAAGCCAATTTCAATTGTAATTGTCGTAAATTTAGACTAGAGCAAAAGTAATGAAGTCTGAAGATGATACGATATCTCTTCCAAACCCCTTTCCCCTCCCAAAACACTACCCAAGTCAACTTGAAATAACTCTTCAGTCTGGAAATTTAACACTGAAACAGAAAACAAATTTTGTGTCTGAAATAGCATCATGCATGCTGCGTTTCAATAGGTACCCTGATAGAGATGATTACTTATGTGTGGCACAAACAATTCTGCGCAAGTACCCAATTTTTAAAAGCCAAGGATGGAAATCCATGTGTGAGTTTCATTAAACAGACTTCTTTAAGTAGTTGCAACAATGAATTTTATTGTAGGATATACTGGTGAGAGGTCTTATGAATAGGTTTACAGAGTTTCGACGTGTGAAAAAGCCAAGATTATCTCCCACTACATCTAAAGGTTTACCATTTTTAATCGGTGTGTTTATGCAGCAATGGTGTTTATTAATTTTAATACCACAATAGATGATCACACCAAGTTCCAGAAGTCACCTGGAATTACAAGACCAATTGGTGAACCTGTTCTCTTGCCTGGTGAGGACTATGTCAGCTTTGAACGCCACACAAAGATACTTCAGGTTCTTAATTATCAATATCCCTTTGACTAAATAATATATTTAAACATTATTTGGGTGTCTTTATAATGATGTAGGTTCAATATAGTAAACAACATAAAAATAAAGAAATAATCAAAGATCTGATGAAGCACGTTCTTTTGCCATGAGAAGAAAGGAAGTAATGGGTGAAATAACCTTGGAGCAGATTTTTGTCAAGTTTCCATTCCTGCAAGAAATTGATACAGTAAGCTATAAATGAGACAAAATAATAATAAAGTAGTTACCTGTCAATGTTTTATTTTCACATTTAGCTCATGATGGAAACGGAATTCATTTTGAGCACAGAAAAACTGCAGCCAACAGCAAGAGAACGTTGGGAACTAAAGATCCCAGCCATTTTAGAACAGGCCAAGGTGGAAGCAATCCACAAGTCATCCATTTCTGATATTCTTCAGGAATTTGATGATGATAGTGAAGCCTATAACAAAAAAAAAATGAAATGGAACTTTAGGGAAGATATATTAATATTATATGTCTTCAACATTCAGCAGGAATTGAGGTGGATTCTGTATTTGCAATAACTCTATTGCCACTCATGATTCCAGATGCCAGAACTAAGTCTAATCCAGATAAAGTGATATACTTCACTGAGGTAATCGGCGAGCGAGCATAGCGAGCGAGACACTTACAGGGGTAACACAATTGAAAATCAGGGATGTTTGTTTATTTATTTGTATATATGTATGGACGTACGTAAGGCATTTTTGTACTTTGACCCTCGCATTTTTGTGTTAGTTCGGTTGTCGACCCCGTCCCAAACTTCACTAAACAGAATCCTCTGTTTATCGATCAGTACCCGCGTATCACCCTAGAAATTGAATTGTTTACCTTATAGAATTCTTTTGCGGGTGCAGTTAAAACTTGAAAACTTAAGGGACTTCCATTTCTATTCAAGTTAGTGGCAGTGGTAAGTCAATGCGCTCTTTGTCATGGTTATAAGCCGTGCGCAACAGTATTTACTTGAAAATACATTGTCCAAGACTACCGCGAAGGTAAGTTTGTGTAGGTGCATGTCCAGTTGTGTCAAAGCATTTTGTGTTACAACCACTACTTAGCTATAAAAGAATATCACAAAGACAACTTTTAAATAATGTGTATTGTTTTGTTGTTGTATTTTTCCTTCAATTCAAGCAGTTGCAGAGAGTTGTTACTATGGCACTGAAATCCCTTTACCGTGTATGCGAAATAAAAAAAACTGGACCTTATTTTCAGTAGCTTCAGTGTTAGAAGTCAAAATCATTCATATAAAAATAGTATAGTCTTTAGGCTCGCTCGCCATTTTGTGCTCAAGCACATCACTAGTTAGGTGCATTATTTAAAAAAAACATACAACATATATTAACTATTTTCTTTTGACTTTTTCTGATTATTTTTCTAAAACATGGTATACAACAAATCATAATGTTTTTATAGTAAGTAAATTAAAAATACAAAATTAACTGACAATCTCCTCAAAGAAAGCTGTTTTGTTGGTCTCACAGAAACATGTTTTGTCCATTATTGTACTCCAATTAAACTGGCAGCTGCTTTATTGACATAAACAGCTGCATTCCAGTGAATTAGATTCTGTACATTGTAGTATGACTCCTTCTCATGAAGTGTGTATTCTAATTTGTGGATTGTACCAATATTAACCTTGTTGTGGAGGACACTCCAAACCTGGCTCCATTTGTTCTGATTATTGGAACAAGATCCAGTCCAAAGCAGGCATTCTTAGTCATGGACAAGAAAATTGTAACTGAAATAGAACATTTTTTAGACATTCCATTAGTATTAATGTCAGCTTTTTTTGTTTTTAACATTCAATATCCACTTGGATGCTCTAACTTGTATTCATTTTTTGAAATACTTGTTTTAAATTTTCCATCAAGGAAAGCATCTTTAACTGTTAAGCACTTTTTGTCTACCATTTAGAATTCAATAACTTAACTTTTATTATATCATTTTATTCCTATTATTTAGTTCATTTGAACAACAAAAAAAATTAGTGTAGATTAAGAAATGTGTGTAATCAACACAATTAATAGCGTGTTTGACACGCTTACATGGGGTGTATTACACACACTCAGCTATAAAGTGTGTCGAGCACTCCAATAAAAGTGTGCTTATTGTGACAATTAGAGCACACCAATTTCAGTGCAGTAATGCACACTTTAATTTTTACAGTGCTCAGTTGACATCATTGTGAACAATGAATCCTTCCATTTCTCTGGCTGTGAATTACCCATTGGCTATACTTTGTGACTCAGATATAATTCAAATGTGATTGTACACTAGTTCAGTCTGACTAAAGAAGTGTGCAACATTACCACTGGAATGAACTAGGAAACTGAATAGATTATGTCATGCATGCACTCACTCATCCTGATTAGAAATTAAGTAATATTTTGTATCAGTTTTCTGTGGGAATTTTACTTGTGTAAAAGGTGATTATAAACTTTTTTTAAATATTAAAATCTCGATTTTACCTTTAAATAATTGAGAGAATCTGGTAAATGGGGGGAAGAGATGGGTCTCACTTGGACACACTCCTGTATGTATCTATAACCAACAAGACTAAACTTAGCCCACACCATTGTTCAGCGTATGAACAAGATTCTTTAATGCGGTGACGATGAAGTCATCTGTATTTCCAGATTTCAGGACCCAATTCTTTCCCGAAACTTGCTGTAAGTTTGCCCCCATACACACCTGTGCTACAATTAGCTCTGATAATAATAATTACTTCATTAAACTTGCAGCAAATAGTCATTCCAGATTCAGCCAGATTAGTTGTGAAATTTGTCACTTAGCTAATCAGCCTTACTAAATTAAATGTGGTAGGCTAGAACGGAGTTTAACTGAGGTTAATGATGACTGGAAAAGGGTCGGCAGTGGGAGATGAGGGGCAGGGCCAAGCATGCGCAGTAGAGCAGGGGCATTCAGCTAAGCTATAGCAAGGTGGCAAGTGAAGCTTCTAGTTGTTTGGCTCTCATCCACCTCCATAAGCACAGGAGGAGTGTAGGTAAAGGGATGGGATAAAACACTTCCAGTGACTTCACTTCATAGTCACTGTGAAGGCTTTGGGTGGGCTGCGAGTGAGATAGCTCAACACTCACAAGCCACTTCCCCCAAGCAGAAGTCATCCCGAAGTAGTACAGGTAAAGGGGAGGGGCTAATTACAGCTGCAAAGACCCCACCTGAAGCTAAAGGGCTCATGTGGGGTCAGTCAGTCCATCATTAACCCCATTGAATATCATGTAATAGCTGTATTTCTCTCCTGGAGCATTGATATCCATTTATGAGCTGAAGTATGTATAATTACACGAAGATTCATTGGACAGTCTATAATTACAAAGACAAGTGAACGTATTGTATCAGGAAATAATTACGTACACATACACAATCACATGCTCAAAGACATGTACATAATGAACTATCCCCTCCTTAATAACAATGGTGTATGTATCTGATACCATACACTTCAATGTTTTCATAAATTTTAGAGAAAAATCAATGCAAAGTGCATAGTTGAATACAAGTCAATATTTCTGCTTAGGATAATAGACTAATTACATTTTTAGTCTGTATTCACATTACTCTGACCTTTAACAACAGTACCTGTAGGATGCACATTGTCCATTGTGCTCATATTTTTCTTTCAAGCTATATTATACATTCTTTTATTAAGTGTCTTTCTATAGTCTCAAGGATGTACACAGCATGAGAGTGATACCATCAGCCAGTGAACAAAAATCTATCATATTGGTAGTTGTGGTGAAAAACAAACTAAAAAAAACAAGCAATCAAACAAACCTACATATTTTTATACATATGGTATTATTAAACTGTACCCTCAATTACCCCACTCACTTGAATGGATGCCACATAACATTTTGTGAGCAACTGTAGCTACTCATCCTTGAATACACCACACACTTTATGTATGTGCTAAACAACTATTATCAAAATGCACTATTCTAGGTACCACCTGTTTCCTGATCTTGATGCCTAAATTGATGAGTATAATATGTGTGCATGATAGGATAATTGTGAAGTTGTAGCTAGTAGTGTAGTAGTATGAATGGATAACAATAATACTTTTACTTTTCTTATAACTTTATCACTTTTTGACCCAATTGAGACTTTGCTGAATGGAAAGCTCCTAAACTGATGGAGGATTAGAATGCAACTCTCAAAAAAAAGTTTGCACACATTTAGTTTTGAAGCTTATTATTAATACACTGTGCATGATGTTAATTAAACAAAGAATAGCATAATCAACTGCATTGAAGCCTTGGTTGATAATGATTAAATTCAGGACAAACATCTTTCTTAGTATGCAAACTACGGCAAGTGCTGTAACTAATCTAGCCCATTAGCTACCAGACTCAAATTTGGTGTGACAAAAAAATATCATCAGCAACATTTCGACCACAAATTTTTTAATTGAGAGAGGAGTATTTCTAAGTAGAGAAAGGGGATTTCTAGGTTCTCATGACACCCACCCCCTCCCCCTGCCCTTCTAATCACCTTAAGGTTCTGTACTCAAAGAAAACAATACTTAATGTATAAAAAATGTTCAATAATGTCAGCATTATAGCTACTCTCATTGATATTTAATAGGTTTGTGATTGCATGAAAAATTACTAGTTTAATACGACTTGTTGTTGGTCAACATTTAAAGTGTTTGTGTTAGTGTGAGGGAAGAGGGAAGTGCTGTGAAAGAGAAAGAATGCCTTTATGAGTAAATGAAGGCTGACGTAGCAGCATTTATTAAAGAGCATCTATGAACAACAATGGAAGTGTTAAGAAATACATTGATGAAGCAGTTACACCAATTTTCACATTACATCGACAATGACATTAAGTCTTATTCTAATTGAAACTTAACTTTTATAATTGTTTTGTTTATACATAATATTTTTATGTCAGCAAGCTAAATGTAAAAGTCCATAATATCAAACCCACTTTCCTCCATTCATATTTTTATCTACAGCCCAGTTTAGTAGCTTAATCTTTATAATTTGTGAAGCCAGCAGTGTCCAAACAGCGATGTCTGATGCTCTGCTCATGTATAACAATAACCTTAAACAATTCTTTTATAATTATTATTATGAAAGTGTCAGATTAATTGTCTAAAAGTAAACATAGTTAGCTATTAAGTATGAAAGTTTTGTTTATTTACAAGGCACTCTGAGGTGTAGCCTAATTTTGACTAAGCATAGCTGGTTCAATGCAATGATACATTCAAAATTCTATATTTTTATTTTTTATTTATCTAGTAAAAATAAATGAGCAAAAATAGGGAAATACAATATTAAAAGGTTCGTATACCAAGACTTATTTATGGGAAGTTATAACATTGGCAGTTAGAAATCAGTTAAAAAAGGACCATAACAGACCCAGAAACTTGCAGTATATTAATAATTCATCACAGTTGGGACAGAAATTTAAGTTTTTAATCAAAGTTATTATAAAATGTTATGAAAGGCCCTTATTAAAAAAAAAATGAAACGCACAAAAATATTATAGTAACTAAATCAATTATTGAACAATGGGTGAAGTCTCATCAAATTTGGTCACCTGACAGACATGTGTATCTTATTGACATCACCATGATGAGAGGTAAGAATGTCTTTGCCAAAAATAGTGAGAATTGGCTACTAGCTACTGTATACTACTTACAAGGAATTGTTTACTTTTGCATCACGAATTGGTTTTAGTGACAATGTTGAAAGTACAATCTGAAGTCTTAGCTAGCTACTTAGTAACTTGAGAAATAGTACAGTTGTTTTTAATAAATATATCATTCTTGGTTTTAGTATTGGTTGTCCATTCTTTTCAAGCTTCCAAACCTGGTACCAGGCTGAAAATTTGCGATGAAACTGTTTTGTAAGTTAAATAGCTGAGCCGTATATTTTTTGTAGGATTTGCTATAGCATACAATTATTTGCATATAATTATTTGCATTAAGTGTTATATGTGCATATATGAGAGAAAATATAGAAGTTTTTTTTTCCTTTTGAACATAACATTTTAAATTATTAAATATATAGGTCATAAACAGAGAAAAACTGTTATTATTGTATTTATTTTAACAGTGAAGACTGAATCTTCATAGAAGAAAATGTAGCTGTGTAATATTATAATAGCATAGCAACACATCAATTTTACTTGACATATCCTTGCTGATCAAAAGCACATTTTTGTAATCTCTTTTTAACTGTACATTTAATCACTCCCTTTGAATGCAGCTGCAACACTCAGACTAAATGATTTAACTCACTTGTTCTATTTTTCAATGTTTAGTAATAAAGTAGTATTAGTACTTAATAGTTCAAACTTCCAAGCTAGTAACAGTCAAACAAACTTTGAAGTACTGACCAGGACTATGTATTCCTCTGACTTTTAGCAGAAGCAACTCTGTCAATAATACAATACCTTAGAAACATCTATTTTAGTTACTAGCTATGACCAAGTGTTTGTTACCACAAGCACGTGCTCAAGAAGCTTTAAGACTAACCTCTACTACCAGTGTGGCAGTAGTCTCTTACAGCAACCAACGAATAGGGTGAATATTATTATGATGTTACTAATTGTAGTTGTCGTGATTTGTCGTCTTCTGTGGATGATATGTTTATTTGTATGGACAACTACAGCACAGAGTGAGTGACAGCTTAAAAATTAACAGTTTTTATAGAATGCTGATGGTGTATAGGAGTTTGTAGGGACTGGAGGGGCTGAAACTCCTATAAAGTTTTGTAAGGAGAGGAGGGTGGGGTTGAGCTACCCACAATTTACATAATTACATAATGATACTTTGACCTAGTAATAATATGCTTTAGTGACAGACCTTCCACACAAAAATGTTTTTATGCATCTGCAGTAGTTATGGTAATATGAATATCATAGCCTTTAATCGCTCAGTTTTGACATTCAGACCCCAAAATTGAAGAACCTTTAGCTGCCAATGTGATGCTGGATAAATTATGTGTTACTAGGCTTTCAGTGCAAGTTATGAAGAGCTATATATAGTACTTATAAATAGTATTTGTGCATCATTTATATTCACCTGCATTAAATGTCACAGCATTAGTTATGATTACAAGTCTGTTCAAGTAAGTCTGTTCAAGTAAGTTAAGGCCAAACACTAGACTTATTTTTAAACTGTTTGAATTATTCAATTTTGACCAGTAAAATCTAATATTTTCTCATGAATGAGTTAATTAGCTACATCAATTAGCTACATCATAATAAGAAGTTTTACCTATGAACTGGAGGTAAAGTAGCAGTTCAAATTTGCGAGGGTGAGGCTGGAAGCTAGTAATATTAAGTGTTGACTATACAATAGTGATGGACTAAATGCTGTATTTGTTGCTGATAATGGAAAGAAATTATTACATGTTATTCTATTACATGTACTCTTTAAGGTTGATACTTATGAAGTATTGAATAAGAATGTAAATCTAACAAGTGCTGAAGTACACTGTCAATTATTCTGAAACTTTAGTTTATCCAGGTTCTTATGAAGTGAATCCTCCTGCTATATCAGAGAATGGATCATCTGCCACTGGTCATTGTTGTAATGTGTCAGATTCTGGTAGAGTATGTAATACTCCACGTAGTAGTGTATTATTTGATGGTGTTACTCCCACACTAACTGGACTAGATGGAGACATGTGGGCAACTCAACTACTAACACTCAACACATCTACATCGTCTGCTTCTATCACATTTGACTTTAATACAGCATTTGATACAAATGGAGTTACAACATACAAAAGAGTAGAGCTTATTGAAATAGTCATGTTTAACTGTCTCCCCACAGGAGCCAGCAGTATTCAAGTTCTTGGTGATAATAATGTTATAGGAACTATTAATATACAACAATCGTGTAATAATCTTGTAAGAGGTTGTAATATGGCATTGTTTACTACTGCTAGAATTATTACTCTGGTATTTGATACATCACTGCAGCCATACATTGCTGAAGTATCATTCTATAGTAGCGACACTCGTCAATGTACAATGCCTATTGGAGAATTACCAAACTCAGTCAAAATCACTAATCCTTCAGTTCCAAATAATTTTACAGGTATTTGCAGTTATTTAACAATGTAATATTTTTCAGTTAAAGCTGAAGTTTTATAGAAATAACATGAAAACGTAGTAACACATGCATGTATATGGGAATCTGAATATCTGAATATCTGACTACAATAAACAAAATCTAATTATTTCCTTATTATTAAAATAGCATAAATTATTATTTTTTAATACCGTAGTATTACCTTATTCCAGATTAATTCTAATACAATTATCGTGATAATTTTGTTGATGCATGTACAGCTGGTGATACTGGATTTAACTCTAGAGCCAGGTGTATACAACGGGATATACCATCTGCCTTAAAGTCTTCTGACATTGACACTTCTACTTCTGCTATTACTATGTCAATAACTACCATCAGCACCTCACACAATAGGTCTTCTTCAGACATTATTATCATTGTTGCTGTGCTAGTAATAGCAATTGCAATTATGGCATTTATGACTATTTTCATAGCAATTTTTATAGTATGGAAAATATTTCACAAACACAAATTGCCTAGTGTATCTGCCACCTCTGAACATAAAAACACCAGTTTAATCAATATTGATGAAGGAACAGGGCAAGTTATACGAACTGGTTTAATTTCAAAGGATGAGGCTAGCATGGAAGAAAGTAAGCACTGGTCACAAGATTTTAACTATTCTTCAGTACAATTAGTTAATCTAAATAATACCACCAATGAAGAAAGTACTATAAAATTAAAACCATCACTATTTTCTAATTCTGAAACTGATACAAAATTAAGTCAAAAAGCAGCAGAGTCCAGATGCATGACAGGTGTCTATGCTACTGTTAACAAGAAAAATAAGAAAAAATGTGAGAATTCTCCATTGGAGTACCATAATGATAATGTGAAGGCTGGCAACGAACAAGATAGAGATTCAAACATTGCATCAATGTATGCAGTCGTCAACAAGAGTGAAAAACGTAAAGATAAGAATGATCAGAAAACGAAGTCTGCTATGGAAGTGGCAAGCATGTATTCTACTGTGGATAAATCCAGGAATCAAGATAATGTATCCTTGGAATCAGAAGGTCTCTCAGATATACCAGAAGAAGATAAAGGGAGTGATTAGATACAGAAATATAACAAATTAACGTATGATAATCGGTGTGTGAGAGTATATTATATATAGCTATTAGTTAAGTACTTTTATATAATGACAACTGGCTTATTTATTTTTTATTCCATTATTGTGTGTGACATAGATGGTATGTAAACATCTCATTATACATTATATCAAAAGCATTAGATAATATTTTTGGGATAATATGTTCTTAACTAAACATTTATTATGAAACCATTACATATGACTTCTCTATTGCATAGTGATATTGTACTAATTCTCCCCATCAAAATTTGGTGTCAAATTCAATTATTGGGCCATCCTTTTAAAACTTGCATCTTGGACACAGTGAATTTCGTTGGTATTGTAATATCTTTGAGACATATAGCCATGCACACTGAGGACAGTGAGTTTGATTCTTTGCTTGATGCTTGTTTTGTCAAATATACTTTCAACATTTTACTGTAAAAATATTTATATTGCAATGAGTAAATACATATAAGCCTGTAGAAACACTTTCAAAACTTCTTAAGAGAATACATTAGTAGACGAGAAAACATTGAGCGGGTTCATGATGCTTGTTTGACTTTCTACATCCCAAAAGTTGTTTGTGCATGGACCGGCTTCAGCGAATATAATGTTTTGTGTAGTGTATTTAATGTGATACAAATTTATTCCACAGTATTGAAAAATCATAGTGTAAGTATAGGTTACAACATGATGTGGTAGGATGTCAGGGAGACAAACCAGGGAGTAGCTGCCACCAGAGTGTCAAGAGCTCACACCCAACCCTATTACAGGCCCTTAGCTAGCCAGCTGCTGCTGTTTAAGGCAGAACAGAAGGTTCACCAGAGTTAAGTGTAATCGTAAGACTCATGAACTGACACTGGAAGGTGCACGTGTCCAGCAGGCTAATATGTAGTAAACCAACTGAGCAGGCGCAGGAAGTAATGAGGTAATGGTGATGTGGGTTAATTGGAGTGCATGAAATTCGCTAGATAGAAATAATAGATTAATGATAGATTAATGATGCATGCCGATAAAGGATAGTGATAGATGTTCAGGGTTCAAGTGGGAGTGGCTAAGGGTGTGGTCTGTCATGTGGGAGGTTCTACCACACATGACACGGAGGTTGGTACGGGATTTATACAGCCGAGGGCCGAAGGCCTGAAGATAGTGTAAATTCCGTACCAACCGAACAGAAGGGTGCAACCTACTTGTGCCATGGATCAGTTGCCTATTAATTTAAAGACTATTTGGCTTCTGTACTTTGAATTAATCTCAATAGAAATGTGAAATTTGCTTACGAATTTATTACGTAAGACTTAAAACTTCTATACTTTGAGAAAAAACAAAGAAGTAATTGTTTCCTACAACAACAAAGATTTGTGGTAGTAGTGACAACACAATTTCAAAAAACAACAACACCGATTCCCCTTTTGACTGACTTATAATTTTATAAGTATATTACTGAATGGGTTACTGTAGTTGAGCCTAAAAGTGAAAGTCTAGCCTTGGTGGAAGCACAGCTTGATTTGTCCCAGATAATGACTTCTATATTTATTAACTAAACTTAGGATGATGAACTTGTCGTTCATGATTGCTCACACCCATCTCCACATCCTCTCTGCCATTCTTAACCTCAGTAACCGTGGTGCAGGAAACTCTCTTCCAGACAATACTGAGGATTAAGTCCTGGCACTCCAGCTAGATACTGTTAGTGTATTACTGCTAGAAACTGCTAGATCCTGCTAGCAAGCCATTGCTACTTTGCTCACCCCATACCAATATTACTACTAGCACATCCTCACTAGCTTCTGCAAGCAGCTTCAGCTTCCTTCCCTACAGGAAGTTTAACATCCTCTGCAGTTTTATTGACACACTAACTGGACTAGATGAAGACATGTGGGAAGCTCTACTACTAATACTCAACACATCTACATCTATTATATTTAACATCAACACAGCTTTAAACAATAACTGAGGAGTAATAAATTGCGCAGGTTTAGAAACTTTATGGAAGTATAGTTGTGTTTAGTGCAATACCAGGGAAATAGTAGTGACCAATATTAGTATCTGTGGTTTCGGCAACTCAAATTTAGGTGTTCTTAATGATATTCCTCAATCTTGTCGGAGTCCCATCAGAACATGTATAACTAATTGATTTAAAGCCTTAAATGTAATAATTTAATAATGTGCATCAATAAGTCTATACATAATTGAAAGCAACATTCTATTTTATTCACCTTGACAGTTCTAATTCTGTCATCAAGGAATAACACAAATTGTTTGCAGTTTTATCCTGGCAAAAGACAGTAATATTAAAAAAAAAATTCAGTAGAGTTTAAAATACCTAAGAGAGAGAGAATAAATCTTATGAATATTATATAAAAGTTGAGAAAGAAATTGTGATGCTCAACATTGTTGTTAGCTAGTGTCCTGCACACGACTAGAATTTCAATTTTTTCTCGCTGTTTTTGTCATAATTAAGATATTTCAAATGCATAAAATACTTTCAAGAAATAGAACTACCTCACCAGTTCTTGATATCAATTTTCATCACATTTCTATTTTCGTATATAATATGGGAATCATTTGCGATATGCCAGTAGCCCTGAGATACAGAAATTATGGCTGCTGTGAAATAAGGTCAGTCAAGGTTGGTGGATATGGTAGGTGAGACCAAAATTTAGAAATACTAGGTTGCCAGGGGCGGCTCTATCACCTGGAGAGAGGGAGAGAGAAAAAATGTAACAAACAAAATGGTAATAAAAAATAACAGACAGCAACAGCGAAACAGTCACTACATACAATATCTGAAATATATATACATGTGTTCCTCATGTTAATCCATCTGTACTGTCTTTCTATTAATTAAGCTAAATTTTTATCAGTTCCCAATATTATATTACATTTTTCCTATCGTGGTGTGTTTTTCTCACCTTTTGTTATGCATATCCACACTCGCTTGTTCATTATATAAACTTTCTTATTCATTTAGCATCCTTTATTTGTGTCAATAATACCTTCTGCTTATCATGCATTACATTCTCTCATTAAATCATAATCATAATTGTATGAACTGAAAGTGAAAATAATTGCATCATTGCAAACCTGTAGCTATTAACTAGTGTTACTAGCAATAAACTAATGAAATAATAATTTGCACAATGTTTATTGGTCCATGTAAAGCTAAATATAGTAGACATTAATAATTTTACATTAACAATGAAATTTACTCAATGTTTTTAGCTACTACAATTCGGGGAGTGAATATTGCTTTGTGTAATGGTATGAATAGCTTCACCTTAATTTTAGGATGTACATTGCATTGGTGACAATGCCATATCCTCAGGAAGTGAAAATTTGGGAAAAAACTAAAACTAAGAATTCAAAGATATTTTTTAGTATGAATAACTAAAACTATGAAAATCTGGAATCTCTAAACCAAAACAAAACTGGTTTCGACTTTTTGCTGAAGAGGGATCAACTGAGGTCGAACTCTCTTCTGTGGTGATATAATAACACAATGTAAGCAGCAAGATTTCAGCCGAGAATGACTGAATCATTAAGAAGAATAAATTCAAAGTTTTTTTATTGAACTTTAATAGTAAAGGAGCAGATACTCTTCTGACCTTTTCATTGAATAATTAGTTAGTTTATAGTCAATATCATGTAGAAGAATTAGTTAGTTATACTATCAATTGACTTGGTTTTGGTTAATTTACATTGTCTCTCAAATTCTTCAATAATGAGACTCCTTAATGAAAGTAGTACTGGTAGTTTTCCCAAATCTTCAAAAATAACATATTTCTATATATGAAATTTTAGGTATTATAAATATAAAGTATGATATATTTTATATTGTTTAAAACCATTTGAAGAACTATGTCATTGTAATTTTTACTTTTCATTAGCACAACATTTTTCTAGTGGCAGCAAAAAATACATTTATCTTTAGCTATGTGTGGCATATCAATGGTCACATTTGCAGTTATAGCACTTCAGCATTTTGATAAGACTTCCAAAATATCTATTTTAGACACATGAATTGTTTGGTAACTTCCTTGGACACAATGTATTTTGGGATATTTTGCCTCAATATGCATGGGACCAAGTTGAAAGTATAAACAGTGTATGCTTATACTAATGCCAGTATTTCATAAGAACTCATCACTAGAAATTGGACAGAAAGAGGTAAGCCTTAAGATTAATTCTATTCTTGTTTTCCAATGTCAAGCCATTGTGTAACTCAATGATTGTTTTAGCTATTGTTATCACTATTACAAGGTTATAATAATGGCACTTAGACTTAATTTGATACACTGTGGGACCACTATCATTTATATTTTGAGATTTATACTAAACTACATAAATACTTGTATGTATATGCTACATGTGAGATATCTTCACAATGCTATTTTTAGGTAGCTGTATGACCAGATTCTGTATTGTACAAGACCATTACATTAATAGCTATAGCAACTGGCCTAGCACAACAGTTTTCCAGGCTTTTACAGCTACCTTACTCCTCTGGGGTAAGCCTACTTAACAAGTTTCAGCAGCTTCTAAAATATCAGCTGGGGGTGTGGGGAGCCCCCCACCCCCAACAGCCAACTTTGCACTACCAGCCTATAGCTAAACAACTTCAATAAAGAAAACTAGCTTAGAATAAACCACTTATTACACTGTAAGGGTAATATGGCAAGATATTTCACTCTCAGGCTTTATTTTACTCTCCTACAGCTTGTGAAAATGAAGTAGTCTGCTCATGAAACATTTCACTATATCACACTCTATGACTCATGTAATAAGTAATAATATATTATAAAATAGCGTGATAATATCTCTAGTGGTGTGAACTTTTTTTTATAACATGTCGCAGGATCATGAATTTGGCACCAGTTTTTACTCTATTATTATGGCAGATGTATTTCAATTCAGCACAAAGTAAGTTGATTACCATCCATGCCATTAATTAAATATTTTAGAAATAGAGTAAAGCTGATTTACTAATAAGAAATGTACCATGTAGTTTATCCAGGTTCCTATTCAGTGAATCCTGCTGCTATTTCAGAGAGAGGGTCATCTGCCACTGGTCATTGTTCTGATGTGTCAGATTCTGGTAGAGTATGTAATACTCCACGTAGTAGTGTTTTATTTGATGGTATTATTCCCACACTAACTGGACTAGATGGAGACATGTGGGCAACTCAACTACTAACACTCAACACATCTACATCTTCTAGTGTTACATTTAATTTTAATGGAGTAGATAATTACGTGGGTGTAGGAACTATTGAAGTCGTTATGTTTAGCTGTTCAATGAGAGGAATAGGAGCTAACAGTATTAGCATTCGTAGTAGTGATGACTCGCCTATTGGTACTATTAACGATATTCCTCCATCTTGTGAGTATCTGGTCAGAGCATGTGTATCTGATGGATTTACAACAACAGAACCAATATTATCTTTAACTTTCTCTGATCCACTTCAACGAGTCTACCTAGCTGAAGTTACACTCTATACTAATAGTCGTGCCTGTTCTAATGCTGTCCTCAATGAATCAGTACCAACTACATCAAGTACTCCAATGTCAGTATCAACTACATCAAGTGATTCACTATCAACTCCAACAAGTAAGTAAATCTAACACATTATATATTGCCTAGATTGTTTAATATGGTGGTTTATTGTATAATATGCATACCAAGTGCTACTTTAAAATGTGGACATGCACGATCTTAGTGCTAAAAGTATTTTAATAATTGAAAAGATATGTAGAAAGATTTTCAATTATTTCATATAATACAACAATTACCTTCCTTATTATGATCACGGTTCATATAGGGCTCACCCTGGGAATTCCCATCTCTAGCCACAGTTTCCCCTCACAAATATTTTTGGAAGTTAATATAGTACAATAGCCAAATTGAGCTCTATGGGTAGTAAAAATTATAAAATCATACATTGTGACTAAACACTGATCAATAATAGGCCAGTGCATCCATGTAGTGTGGGTTTAAAATATGGGTAAGGAAACATACAGCAGTGTTTCCCACCCCCAGCAATAATATATAATTATATGACACCTCAATGATTTAATTATACTACATTTGAATTAAGTTGATATTGGAAAAAATTACCATTAAATTAATGTCTGATAGTAATGTCTAGACCTAGCTCAGCATTTTTCTGAACAATACAACTAAATTAATAATTATTTTTATTGATTACTTTGTATATCTTTTGAAATAATACTCAGAAAGTATGACTACATTGAATAATGGAAGCTCTATGCCCTACGGCAATGATGAAGTAACATATGAAGGAACATCTATACATCAGACAATGAATGGAGTTAGCATAATAGGAATTGCAGTTCCAATTGCTCTGATAATGACTTTATCTGTGCTAGCAGTACTTGTGATAACTTTTGTGATGTTCAGAAAAAGGGGAAAAAAATTAGAAGCTCCAGTAATAAAATTTAGTAGTTCCTTGAAATCTAATGAAACAGCAGTAACCAATAATAATAATACTGCAAACCCTCCAGGAGTACAGTATGATTCTTGCTATTCCGAAATTCAATTATATAGTGATGTGTCCACAAGCGATGAATCTAGACCATTACAAAACTCTTCTGAAAATATAGAAGATAAAAAAGGATCAAAAATTGAACCTGAAATGGAGGAAAATATAATTCACGCAAAATCAACTCCGATTTATGCTGTTATTAACAAGGAAAAAGATATTAGCAAGAAGAAGCATGACGTGGAAAATATGGATTCTTGTGTTAATAAAGAAGTTCCTCCAGTAGTACCAATGAAGTCAGAAATTTTATTAAGTTATTTAGAGGAACAATAATTGATTTAATAGTTTGTGTGATTTGCGGAATGTAGAATGCTATAGTATTCTTATGCTATTGTTGGTAAAAATATGTTTTTGTAACTTCTAATTGTAATAAGTAACTTGAGTGATTACTAAACCTAATAAATTATGCAGTATAATGTATGTTGAAACTTTTTAGTGATTTATGCTTTAAAATTATATCAATTGTATGCTGATTAAACCCAAAAACAACAACAACAACTAAATCTTATGTGCTAAGAGTAACTGGTTATGTAAATATTAATTGACATTATAGGTCTATTTAGTCATGAAAACTAAAGAAAATTAAATATGGTAATAAGTTTACATGTTAAAAAAGTTTAAATATAACATTTATGCTTTGTATCAGCAAAAGCAAATCTATGTGAACACAATAAAAATTAATAATACTGTGGTGGAAGCAACAGGGAGAGAACCAAGTAGGCTTCCACCAGAGTGTCAGAGAGCACTTACCAACCCTTTCACAGGCCCTTAGTGAGCCAGCTGCTGCTGTTTAAAGCAGAACAGAAGGTTCACAAGAGTTAAGTGTGGTAGTTGTACTCAAGCATGACACTGAGAAACACATGCTCAGACCAGCCATTATATATAAAACCAGTTTGGTCATGCTCAATGGAAGTCTGGTGACACAGAATGGGAATGATGCAAAGGGAAGTGGGAGATAAATGGAATAAGTAATTAGCTAGTACAGAAAACAATAGAATAATAAGGCACTCTAATAATAATGTGATGTGTTTAGTGTTTTTAGTGGGGGTGTTCAGGGGTGTGGTTTATAGGAAAGTAGTAGGTATTTTACCACAAGTACTTTTAACAAATAAAAATGTAACTTTCATAATTACTATGCTCCACATATGACTCTATTTAAATGGGTTGTTTCTATACTGAAAGCATAAGTTGCTTACATAATATATTATATGATAATATACAATACTACAAAGAAATTGGATCTCTTATCTCAAGCAGTCTTTGGATCAACAAGGTAACCAACAAGATAACTTCACTGGCCAGCTTTATTTGAACTATTTTTTCTTCTGTTCCATTGTTTACTACATTACTATGTTAGTTTACATTGTGGGAATTACTTGGCACAATGGTAAGTTTACAGCTGTAAAATATTAACTATGTGAAGTTAGTATTGATGTCTGCTATACCAACTCATTCTGAAGCTCTTTCAATATTAAAATTTTCACGGTTTGAGTTGAAATTAGTTCTGAACAATTGACCAGCTAAAAAGAATCAGTAGTTTAAAATCACAAATAACAAAAATCAGCAAGTTTAATGTGTAAACTGAATAAAAATGGTTATACATGACAGTGAAAAATGAATCTACAGTCACCATAATGCATTTGAGTGCATAACAATGAATATTAAATAGATTATAATTATAGTGATTAAAATGTATAGTGCCTTCTTTAGTATTTTTTTCTAATGGACAATTTATTATAGAAGAATGTCTAGTTTTGGCTCCCAAATTTGAGAAAACAATTTTTTGTTATCTATAAGCAGTACATTTATAATAAAAAGTCTGCTTTGATATATCATTACATCACAACAAGTCTAGCAGATAATGCAAATTTATTACTACGCTGCTTTGCTAGCCCAAAATGTGAAATATTGTTGAATAGTAACTAGTCTCGCATAGCCAGACAGGAATACAAGGGAGTGGGCATTGATTGAAAGGTTGGTAAAGGGTCTGGCTACGCGAGACTAAATAGTAACAATGCACAAAAAAGGTACATCCAAGCAGGAGTACAAGGGAGTGGGCATTGACTGAGAGTTACTAATACTCAACAGCACACTAGGCTTTTTATTTCTTCAATTTAATGTAAAAATATAAGTTTAAACATAAGTGAATGACACCTATAAGGTGATCTTCGGATCTTTCTTCCCAGCTAACTACAAGGATTATGATAGCTATATCACTTTATACTATAATTATTTTCAATGATTCAGTCATACTCAGCTGAAATAATTGTAATTAATTAAAACTTAAGCCAACATTTCGACTTCTTGCTGAAGTCCCCTTGAGAAATTTCGGGTTAGGATTATTAGCTGTTTGAACGAGAACATTTTCTATTATTGTAATTATTTTTGGCATATCCCTTTATTTTGTTAAAACACAGGGGAATAACATTTTAAATCATGGTGGTTAACTCAGCAACTATGGTATTTATATGCATAATATAATATATATTTATTTATTTTGGATACTAGCAAGTGCCCACTACACTATGACGCTTAATGTACTAACAGTTTCTAAATTCGGAATGTAGTAAGCAAAAAATATTTTAAACTATTCTTATTTCTCTACCACTTGGATTAGCTACATCAATTCTCTTCTGCACATTTTTCCTGAGCCAACTACTTTTTCTATCTCTCCTGCTTTCTCTCTTTCATTCTATCCATGATTGTGGACTTAGATGGTGTCGCTGTGGTTGATAATGTTGTCTGAATTCTCTGTATTGTAGTTAATATATTTCAAATGTTTCAATTGTTCACACAAATCAATGAGTGCAGTCATTCTAACAATCGCTAGACTGAACTGCAGTGAGTCTAGGTCTTTATATAGGAATCAGTTCAAACACACAAACATATAATTGTGTAAAATATCAACAATTAATTAGTCAGAGTTCAGTGTCAACAATAATTAATTTTGAATGGGATTCACTGTGGGTTCTTCAATATTCCAATTATCACCGTCTGGAAGCTCAGGGGGCATCTCTGTTGCTGTGTACAGGTTCTGTGTTGTGTAGCCATCCTTGACAGTACCTTACAACAAATCTACTACTGGCTACTGCCTCAGGTTTGTATGCTGTGGTTGGTTTGAAAATTCATGCCATCTAACAGTGACCATACAATAGGAGACTATTGGTGGGTATTGCTAATGGCTATTGTGTACACAGCTGTTAGTTGCTGGTTATAAAAACATATGCAAAACACTTTCAGTATCCAATAGATGAGGAGCTTAACCCTTACCTGTTCAAGTTAGGGAGTGGGGGCAGGAGCACCCTCAGTCCCCACCTTCCACCACCTATGTGCCCCCCCCCCCACCCCGATATTTTCCCATGCTTCCTTAAGATGATGTGAAGCTGTGATCATTAATCGTTTAGTATATTAGTAGGTATACCTAGCAGATACCACTATGACATTGCAGTTTAGCATATGTGATACTATCATGACACATTGCTCTCTGCATTTCTCCCACCCAATATTTTTCATGTTCCTACTCCACCATAGCTGAGCAGATTGATAGCATGAAAAAAAAACTGAATAGGTAAAGTGTCATCACATTACCATACTATCTGTATAAAAGCAGTTTCAAAATAGTACCAATAATAAGTGAAAATTGCTAAAAATGATTAAAAATTATTGTTGAAATACGCACAGGAGAATAATGCATTTCCTATGGATTGATTTACATAAGGAGTCTTAAATGTGTAATATGTACACCTCAAGCATTGCAGCTGCAGCCTCATAGACACGGCAAATGTTGTGACTTACCACTCAGTCAACACATCACAACAACACTCCCATGTTGTTATTCTACCTGGTGATGTATGTTGTTGTTATTAAGTTTGGAATAACTATAGAATTGTCTTGTGCAGACTGCAAAAGCAATACAGAATATTTTTTTGACTATCAGATAGAGTGCGTATTCATGCAAGTAATGCACTTTAGATAGTTAATGTACAAAATACCTCTTGAAAAAACTTAAGTCTTTCTTAATTTCTAGTGTCTTGGCACATGGATGACGAACTAATTTTATTACAACTGCAAAATGTGTGGTGATTCATGTGTGATAGAAAAGTGGCATAATAACAAACCCAAAATACCTCTCTGTATGCTTCAATGATGTTTGGTATTTCACGTATAATGTTTCACAGACGACACTTCTGTTATGATATCTCCGGCTGGTGGTGGCATGTAAATCCGTTTCATTCACAACAACAATGTCAGTGAGAGCACCTACCTAGTGCACTACAAGTCAAAATCTGGAAGACTTGAAATACAAATGTAAATATGTTCTCTTTATTCCTTTGGTTTGTGGTGCTTCATGAAATACATGGTAAGTGCATTTTCAATATCTTATTTAATGTATTAAACTATAGAGCTATAAATGAGTGTTAATTTAAGTGAATTAACATGGTATGCTGTGTCAGTCATTATGCAAGCAATGAAGCCTTTCTTTAACTTAATGTAAATACAGGTGACCTCATTTTTCCTGAAATTTATTCATTCGGAGAATGCACTGAAATGGCTAATAGCCAGGTTAATAGAAGTCAGTCTTCTGCCAATTGTCCTATGTCTTGCATCAGCATGAGTGGCATTTGTGACTGTAGAAATAGTAATGCTAGTGGAGTGCTCATTGACAATGTAATACCGAAACTCAATGTTAGTCAGACTGGGGTCTGGGCCTCCCAGTTGTATGCTATATGTGGTTATTCATTAACTCAATACATTGGATTCAAATTCAATACAGAAGTGACACTTTACAAAGTTGTGATATTTATGTTTGTTTGTTACGACTGGAACTTACCCGGAGTGGATCTCTTGATTTCCATTTATTCATCTCATCATTTTGAATCATTACAAACAAGTATTCAATTAGGAAACATTACAATTAATGAGACATACAACAATTGTCATTCATTGACTGAAATCAGGGTAGACAAGTTGCACAATATTTCTTCCGATCAGTATGTAATAGAATTAAAACGCCTAAGTTATGGAGTAGGAAAGATATATATTGGTGAAATACAGTTTGAAAATGAATATACAACTACAGTTGGTATGTTAAATGTTTATTTTCTTATTTTCTTATTAGTTAATTGTTTATGAATACATTGTATGCTAGTGATGAAATCACGAACACCTGCAATACAACCTTCTCCAACTAGTTTCAGCCAAATAAATCGTCCTACACAAATTGAAGCAACACCAGGTACAAGTAATAATGAATCATTAAAAAATGAATCACCTGATGCTTATGATAACCTTCAATGGTCTTACTTGAGTAAATTCAGCAATCTAAGTAATATTACTTTATCACAAAATAATGAGACAAATATCGTAGCTCTAATGTAACAAAAGAGAATAATGAATTTAAGCTTATTTAATTCTCATAAACAGTTATTGTAATGATTTCATGTTCTATTAATTTTAATTATTCACTCCTTTATGGTTATAATAGTTATTAATAATTAGGTGTAAAACCATATACAATTAATATTAAAGAGGACTGTGGCCATTCACCAGAAGTAATAAAGAATGGCCAGTATAGCATGAACCAAAAATAAAATGCTTCTCTAGTCACCCATAAAGTAAAGTTTGTTCAGTCCATTTATTATCACTTATGCCATACTGAGTCCCACTCACTTCGCTACTTGTCCAATTGGATTTATTTGTTTAGTCTCGAGGAAAACAAATTCCCAATCCCAATACAATGTCCAAGAATTGTTATTTGACTTTTTATCTCAGAAGACAGGTAGCGTACTTTTATCTGACCTCCCAAAGCCATTACCTTAGGTGGCTGTGGATTTCAAGGTGAACCAGATTCATTTGTATCATATATTTTTTCGGGATGCGATTTTACGTCATTTCTTCCAGAATTGTATTCAGCAAATCAAAGTATAATTTTCAGTTGCTTTCATTCATAACATTCATTCTGGCATTTCCAGTGAATCCTCATTTCGAAGAGAGAGCTTATAATATCTTTGTAAAAAATGCCGCCACCAACCATCACTAATATGAGAACCATTATACCTTTTTCAACAGCAACTTTCTCTGCTATTTCGTTTACCTGCTGCCTGTTTTACTATAGTCAACTTCATTTTTTTCTGAAATATTCTGTACCAATTTGCCTTCTTCTGAACATTTCCAGATATCCTGTCTTTTATCTTGGTATATTAACTCCTTGGTCTCTGGTAGCAACAGAAATTGATGATGCTGTAGAATCAAGTACAAAATTTATAGCATTTTCAAATTGTAAATTTGTCCACATCTTCCTCTTCACATAGGACCTTGCTTTAGGTGGAGAACTGCTTCACATGAACATAAACATTTTAGCTAGCTATAATTTATATCATTATCATTGTATTTTAGTTTGCACACGGTGAGTCGAGTACTTCTGCTGCAGGATATGATGTTCTTCGAGCAACTTCATCCCTTCTCCATCACCATGTGTATTTATTTGATTGGACAGAAATAACTACGTTATTATTCACAAATTCATATTTAAGCACTGTATCTTTATTATCAGTTTAGTTCTGTCTTAACAACCAATATTATAGCAACTTATAAAAGTTAGACTGCTGTTAGCTAACTTGATTGACAGAATTTGAGTAAAAATGGAGTAAAAGGATTATAATTTCTTACACTTTAATAGAAACAATACAGGAAACAAGACTGTGTCGCTGATGGTGGGCTTCTTTTTCCCTTTTTTCTTGGAATATGCACAAATCGTGGGGACCCCACACAAGCTAACAATCATGTAAACAAAATGTTACTAGTTGAGTCTTATAATCAACTTATCCATAAATCACTGATATTAAGGTGTTTCAGTAAACTTTTCCCATCAATGATAAAACTGGAAATGGTTGATAGTATGTACCGGTCATTATTCTATCACTTAGTGATATTTTATTGTTGTTGTTATTATTGTTGCTGTTGTTGTTATTATTGCTATTATAATTTTGTATAAATATAAATATTAATATTATTATTGTAATTGTCACTATTTATTATTTATTTATTTATTTATTTATATATTTATTATTTAGATTCCTCTGGAGGCCCCATGGATGGCACAGGCACTACAAGTTCAAGATTTTCTTCATTCAATTCACCACTAGGGGTATCAACGAATTACACTACAGCTACTGTTCAATCGAATTCCACTACAGCTACAGTTCAATCACATTCCACTACAGCTACAGTTCAATGGTCACTTTCCAATGTAGCTGCAATAGTGGCTCCAATTGTGATTATTTTGTTGTTATTACCTGCCATTGCAATTGTCACTGTTACAATACTGATACTGTTCAGGAACAAGAAGATATTGCAGGGAAAGTATGATACAATCCAGTTGGACACTACTGGATCGAGCAACACTTCTGCTACCAATATTTCTGCTATGGATAGTGGCGGTGGTAATCATGAATATGCAGAAATTGATGAAATTGACATAAAACAGCCACCATTGAATGCAACTGCAGGAATAACAACAAATGGTACTGCTGGTGTTGACTCTGAGGATACTAAAAGAACAGAGGTACTTGAGAATAAATGTGTGGTAGATGGAGAATATGAAGCTATCGATCATCCAGCAAAGAAAATAGTATCCGATAACACTAACATTATTGGTAATGAAAATCAGGTTAAAGTAGAGTCTAAGAATAATAAAATGAGAAGTTCAGAATATGAAGATGTAGATAAGCCAGCACAAAAACGGGCATCAAACAAAATGCCCAAATCAGTAAGCGGCCTTCAGTATGAAGACATGGATAATTATATACCACCAAATGGGTCTGACTCAACCAAACCACCAGAAAAACAACTGGCATCAGAAAACATTCCTAAATCAGTTAGTGGCCCTCATTATGAAGACATGGATAGCTTTTTACCTCCAAATGGGTCTGATTCAGCCAAACCTCTTCCTGACAACAATGCTTATAACAGATGGAGCTTTGATTTTGGCCAATCGGGAAGAAGAAACACACATGATCCTTCTGACAGCAATTATTCACATCTTGAACCTATTCCTGCTTATGAAGAGATGAGGCCGAGAATTGATACTGATCCTCATGTGTATACTGAGCTTCAAAAGACACAAAAGAAATCTGAACATAGCAAAGCTATAGATGCTATTATGGAAGAGTCAGTTACACCTGTCCAGGCCTCATAAGTCTGGACAAGAGAGAACACTTAACGATATTCATATTACCACACCTTGCCTGTCAGAAACCCACTGCGATTGTATCACTCTTGTTTGCATAGACTCACCTTGTATTCTTTTCTTGTAGCTTCAGGTTTCAATTAAGTAAAGTCTAATTAGCGTGTAGTTAATCCGCAGATTTAGCTTAGCTTAGCTTTAGTTACTTGGACTTGGTGGACAATTGTCACATCCTTAGCCCTGCATGGAGATAAGCTCTCTGAGAGCTGGCAGTTGGGTCTTTTCTGATTTTGACCAGTGCGAGCACCCGTGCTGTGACCTAGGAAGCAGGTTGGGATTTACGCCCCCACACCAATGACTCCTCACATGACAGTGAATCACACACCACCCATTGTGCCCAATAAAGAACCAGCTGCAATTGAAAAACCTGTTCAAAATACTCAACCTCCTAGACCGTTGCGTCGAAACACTCAAAGTGAACAGTCAAGGCACAGCTGAGTCTTCCTTACCTCCGGCGATTCCTGAAAAAAATCAAGAGCTTACTAAAGATCTTGAGACTAAAAATCCTAAAACAAGTGTGTCCTATGCTGCTAATCCTCTATACAGTAAAGAAGTGGAAGTTACAAATCCTGAATCCAAACCACCTATGAAACCACCTGAAGAAAGGCCTTCACTGGACGATAATTATGAAAAACTGTTTGTTGGTTTCCAGCGAACAGCAACTTTCTTACAAGAAAAACCATTAGAGGTATAAAAAGTAATTTCAAATTATTGAAACAGCTTGGCTCTGGCCAGTTCGGCAGGGTCTCTTTGGTCAAGACTGTAAAGCTAAGTCAAGCAGATTTAAAGATGGGAACTTCTAGTGGTACTAAAATTTCAATTAATGTGGCTGTAAAATTTCTGAAGACAGGTGCAAGTGAACCGACAAGAAAGAAGTTTGAGAAAGAGTATAAATTCATGTTCAACTCAATCACCCAAACGTAATTCACATGTTGGGAATATGCACTGAGGGACAAGAGCCTTTCATTATGATGGACTATATGGAAAAGGGTGACCCTTCATCAGGTTTTACAAAATTAGACACACCTGGAGATAAAGAAATCACTCTAAAGAGTCTCATTGTTTTTTGCACTCAAATAGCTACTGGTATAGAATACCTTGCATAAAATACTTAGTTCATTGTGACTTAGCTCCTCGCAATTGCCTCGTAGGGGAAAATTTTGACATCAAAGTTGCCAATTTTGGATTGAGTCGCAGTTTATATGAATCTGATTGTTATACCATGCCTTGCCGCACTCCTTTGCCTAGAAGATGGATGGCTTACGAATGCTTTTATAGCAAATTAAACAATAAATAAATCTGTAATAAACATTGTTCTCACAGTTTTAGATGATATTTCTATTGTCACCATGTATTTTTGTCAAGTGTTTATTAGAGATTGAATGTTTAATAGTTAATACAAAATGATTTTTTTACTTAATTTTAACTACATACCTAACGTGTAGCTAGAAATCATCTAGAGCAACAGCTGCTGTTAAATTATTATGATCCTATCTTACCCACATGGATTTAGGGGTTAAGAAATCCATTGTATGGGGCAGCAGCTTCAAAAAGTTAATAAACTACAGTAAAACCTCTGAATATTGACCACACATTGGGTACAAGACTTTTGGTCTCTTTTCAGAGGTTGGTCCTTTCTCATAGGTTCGTTTGTGAATGTTAACTTGTCATAAACTTTTCAATTTTTGCTTGATTTATTAATATTTGTGATAAACGGTACAATTTGAATTAAAAACACATTGGTAAATTGATTTGTGTGGTAATCTGAAGAAAATATCCTCATGAGACAGCATCTTGTAGCTAGTTATTCTGTTTTCAAGAAGTCCCAGGATTAAAATTTAATAAAATAATTGAATTCATTTTCTTGTCATGCTATGTTAATAGTAAGTTTGTACAACATATTATTTTGTAACAAGAATTACATTCTTGTCAAATTGAACCAACAGTAAGTGGTGAAAGGCAATTATTTTGAGGTTAGGTCAACTGTTTTACACTAGAAGTTATGTAACACTATACACTTTATATTTGATAGATAACAGCAGCAATGTCATGTGCAAGTAACTCCTATACTCACGTAAACACTGATGTTGATATTATATTGGCATAACATCCGGTAATTACATATGGTACGTATACAAAACTGTGTCTAATTACTGCTGTTTCACAGGAACTTAATAAATGTAAACAAGTTTTAGCTTAGGACAGTAGCACTGGTGCAATTACTAAGCCAACAGACTTGTGATATTCTCCTATATCAAATGAGTTATATATGTATTAGGTTAGAGCAGGTGCTAAAATATCAGCTGGTAGTGTGGGGAGCCAGTAGAGAGTTTACAGTTAACTTTTCACCAAGAGTTACTAACCCTGACACAAACTATTTCAGTGAAAATACCTAGCATAGAATAGACCACTTATTACATTGGCCAGAGTTATACTTTGGGCCTGAGGAACCCCAAAAATTGGTAAATCATGACAGTTGCGCAGCGCCGCATAACTAATTTAGAATGTAGTGACTGATCCTCTCTACATAATCTGCACTAAGTGCCCCAGCCTTCAAGGTGTGGACACTATGTTAATAGTCTCCCTCAGAAGGATCTAAGCAATTTCAAGTTCCTTATTATTAACTTTTACATAGTATATATTTATATGAGTAAACCTAAGAATTTACATCAGGGAAGCCTTAAAGCTTAATTCTAATCTTGTTTAACAATGTCAAGCCATTGTGTAACTCAATGATTGTCTTAACTATTATTATCACTATTACAAGGTTAAATAAAGGTTAAATAGTGGCACTTACTTAATTTAATACACTGTGGGACCACTATCATTTTGATTTTTATAATAAACTACATAAATACTTGTATGTATATGCTACATGCTAGATATCTTCACTTGTTATTTTTAGGTATGCGACCAGGTTATATGTTGCACAAGATCATTACCCTAATAGTTGTAGCAACTGGCCTAGCACAACAGTTTTCCTGTATTTTACAGCTACCTTACTCCTCTGGGGTTAGCCTACTCAACCAGTTTCAAGCAGCTTCTAAAATATCAGCTGTGGGTGTGGGGAACTCCTATCATGAACTTTGCACCACCAGTTACCAGTCCTAGTACAAACTACTTCAATAAAGATAAATAGCTTAGAATAAGCCACTTATTACACTGTAAGAGTGACATGGCAAGATATTTCACTCTCAGGTTGTATTTTTTCTTGCCTCAAGCTTATGAAAATGAATTAGCCAAATCATGAAACATCTCACTATATCACACTCTGACTCATGTAATAAGTATATTAACTTTGTTTTTCTTATTCCTTTAGTTAGAAGTTGATAATAGCATATACTTTTAACATGCAGTGTTCCTACAGTGATAAATATAAGATAGAAATTAGAAAATGCTAATTAACTTATTTATGACATTTTAACTGTACTAATATCAAAATTTACCGTCTCTGAATTTTTTTTATTAACTTGGCACAGGATCATGAATTTTGCACCAGTTTTTATTCTTCTATTATGGCAGATGTATTTGAGTATAGCACAAAGTAAGTTAATTACAGTTTTCCATGCCACTAATGAAATATTTTAGAAATAGAGTCAAGCTGATTTATTACTAATAAGAAATGCACCATGTAGTTTATCCAGGTTCCTATTCAGTGGATCCTCCTGCTATATCAGAGAGAGGGTCATCTGCCACTGGTCATTGTTCTTATGTGTCAGATTCTAGTAGAGTATGTAATACTCCACGTAGTAGTGTTTTATTTGATGGTGTTACTCCCACACTAACTGGACTAGATGGAGACATGTGGGCAACTCAACTACTAACACTCAACACATCTACATCTACTAGTATTACATTTAAATTTAATGAAGCAGCAAATTATGTGGGTGTAGGAACTATTGAAATTGTTTTGTTTAGCTGTTCTATGAGAGGAATAGGAGTGACCAGTATTAGTATCCGTGGTGATGATAATTCAGATCTTGGTGTTATTAATTATAATTCTCGATCTTGTGAGTATCTGGTCAGAGCATGTATATCTGATGGATTTACAACTACAGAACAAATAATATCTTTAAATTTCAATAATGCACTTCAACGAGTCTACCTAGCTGAAGTTACATTCTATACTAATAGTCGTGCCTGTTCTAGTGCTGTCCTCAATGAATCAGTACCAACTACATCAAGTGTTCTAATTTCAGTATCAACTACATCAAGTGAATTGCTATCAACTCCAACAAGTAAGAGACTCTAACATTGCATACTACCCAGATTTTATTAATACGGTGGTTTATTGTATAGTATACTAACCAAGTGCTACTTTAAAATATAGACTTGCACAATCCTGGTGCTTGACAAAACTATTTTATTAAAAGAATAGCTATGTATACAAGCATACTAAGATAAACTTAAAAATTTTTAATATAATTCAATTTCCTTCCTGATTATGATCAGGGGTCACCCTGGGATTTTCCCATTGCCAGCTGCACTTCCCTCTCCCAAACATTTTTGGAAGTTAATATAGTACAGTAATTAAAGTTGAGTTCTATTGGCAGAAAAAGATTATAAAATCTTGCATGTGACTAAATACTGATCAATATAGGCCTGTGCATCAAAGTAGTGTGGGTTGTATAATTAGTTCTGAACAATTGGCCAGCTAGTGAGAGTCAGTAGTTTAACATCACAAATAACAAAAATCAGCAAGTTTAATGTGAAAACTGAATAAAAATGGTTATACATGACAGTGAAAAATGAATCTACAGTAACCATATCGCATTTGAGTGCATAACGATGAATATTAAATAGATTATTATTATAGTAATTAAAATGTATAGTGCCTTCTTTAGTATTTTTTTCTAATGGACAATTTATTATAGAAGAATGTCTAGTTTTGGCTTCCAAATTTGAGAAATAATTTTTTGTTATGTAGCTATAAGCAGTAAATTTATAACAAAAAGTCTGTTTTGATATATAATTACATCACAACAAGTCTAGCAGATAATGCAAATTTATTACTACGCTGCTTTGCTAGCCCAAAATGTGAAATATTGTTGAATAGTAACTAGTCTCGCATAGCCAGACAGGAATACAAGGGAGTGGGCATTGACTGAAAGGTTGGTAAAGGGTCTGGCTACGCGAGACTAAATAGTAACAATGCACAAAAAGGTACATCCAAGCAGGAACACAAGGGAGTGGGCATTGACTGAGAGTTACTAATACTCAACAGCACTAGGCTTTTTATTTCTTCAATTTAATGTAAAAATATAAGTTTAAACATAAGTGAATGACACCTATAAGGTGATCTTCGGATCTTTCTTCCCAGCTAACTACAAGGATTATGATAGCTATATCACTTTATACTATAATTATTTTCAATGATTCAGTCATACTCAGCTGAAATAATTGTAATTAATTAAAACTTAAGCCAACATTTCGACTTCTTGCTGAAGTCCCCATGAGAAATTTCGGGTCTGTTTGAACGAGAACATTTTCTATTATTGTAATTATTTTTGGCATATCCCTTATTTTGTTAAAACACAGGGGAATAACATTTTAAATCATGGTGGTTAACTCAGCAACTATGGTATTTATATGCATAATATAATATATATTTATTTATTTTGGATACTAGCAAGTGCCCACTACACTATGACGCTTAATGTACTAACAGTTACTAAATTCGGAATGTAGTAAGCAAAAAATATTTGAAACCATTCTTATTTCTCTACCACTTGGATTAGCTACATCAATTCTCTTCTGCACATTTTTCCTGAGCCAACTTCTTTTTCTATCTCTCCTGCTTTCTCTCTTTCATTCTATCCATGATTGTGGACTTAGATGGTGTCGCTGTGGTTGATAATGTTGTCTGAATTCTCTGTATTGTAGTTAATATATTTCAAATGTTTCAATTGTTCACACAAATCAATGAGTGCAGTCATTCTAACAATCGCTAGACTGAACTGCAGTGAGTCTAGGTAGGTCTTTATATAGGAATCAGTTCAAACACACAAACATATAATTGTGTAAAATATCAACAATTAATTAGTCAGAGTTCAGTGTCAACAATAATTAATTTTGAATGGGATTCACTGTGGGTTCTTCAATATTCCAATTATCACCGTCTGGAAGCTCAGGGGGTATCTCCGTTGCTGTGTACAGATTCTGTGTTGTGTAGCCATTTTTGACAGTACCTTACAACAAATCTACTACTGGCTACTGCCTCAGGTTTGTATGCTGTGGTTGGTTTGAAAATTCATGCCGTCTAACAGTGACCATACAATAGGAGACTATTAGTGGGTATTGCTGATTGTGTACACAGCTGTGAGGTGCTGGTTATAAAAACATATGCAAAACACTTTCAGTATCCAATAGATGAGGAGCTTAACCTCTTACCTGTTCAAGTTAGGGAATGGGGGCAGGAGCACCCTCAGCCCCCAACTTCCATCACCTATGTGCCCCCCCCCCCACCCCGATATTTTCCCATGCTTCCTTAAGATGATGTGAAGCTGTGATCATTAATCTTTTAGTATATTAGTAGGTATACCTAGCAGACACCACTATGACATTGCAGTTTAGCATATGTGATACTATCATGACACATTGCTCTCTGCATTTCTCCCACCCAATATTTTTCATGTTCTATGTTCTTACTCCACCGATTAGCTGAGCAGATTGATAGCATGGAGAAAAAAAACTGAATAGGTAAAGCATTATCACATATCTGTATAAAAGCAGGGCAAAATAATAATGTTTCAAAATAGTATTTCCCCTGATTATATAATGCTTTACCTATTCAGTTTGTGGCATTATTTACTAACTTGTTTGGGAACAACTGTAAAAAACAAATAATAAGTGAAAACTGCTAAAAATGATTAAAAATTGTTGAAATACGCACAGGAGAATAATGCATTCCTATGGATTGATTTACATAAGGAATCTTAAATGTGTAATATGTACGTATACCTCAAGCATTGCAGCTGCAACCTCACAGATACAGCAAATGTTGTTACTTGCCACTCAGTCAACACATCACAACAACACTCCCATGTTGTTATTCTACCTGGTGATGTATGCTGTTGTTACTTTAGGAATTGTCTTGTGCAGACGGCAAAAGCAATACAGAATTTGAACACAGCAATAGAAGTAGGTAGCTATTGTAGTCATTTTTTGACAATCAGATAGAGTGCGTATTCATGGAAGTAATGCACTTTAGATAGTTAATGTACAAAATGCCTCTTGAAAAAGCTTAAGTCTTCTTCATTTCAAGTGTCTTGGCACATGGATGACGAACTAATTTTATTACAACTGCAAAATGTGTTGTGATTTATTACGTGTGATAGTAAAGTGGCGCGATAACAAACACAACATACCTCTCTGTATGCTTTAACGATGTTTGGTATTTCATGTAAACTGTTTCACAGACTACACTTCTGTTATGATATCTCAGGCTGGTGGTGGCATGTAAATCCAATTCATACACAACAACAATGTCAGTGAGAGCACCTACATAGTGTACTACAAGTCAAAATCTGGAAGACTTGAAATACAAATATAAATATGTTCTCTTTATTCCTATGGTTTGTGGTGCTTCATGAAATACATGGTAAGTGTATTTTTAATATCTTATTTAATGTATTAAACTATAGAGCTATAAATAAATGTTAATTCAAGTGAATTAACATGGTATGCTGTGTCAATCATTATGCAAGCAATGAAGCCTTTCTTTAACTTAATGTAAATACAGGTGACCTCATTTTTCCTGCAATTTATGCATTCAGAGAATGCACTGAAATGACAAATAGCCAGGTTAATAGAAGTCAGTCTTCTGCCAATTGTCCTATGTCTTGCATCAGCATGAGTGGTATTTATGACTGTAGAAATAGTACTACTAGTGGAGTACTCATTGACAATATAATACCAGAACTCAATGTTAGTCAGACTGGGGTCTGGGCCTCCCAGTTGTATGGTATGTGGTAGTTCATTAGCACAATACATTGGATTCAAATTCAATACAGAAGTAACACTTTACAAAGTTGTGATATTTATGTTTGTTTGTTACGACTGGAACTTACCTGGAGAGGATCTCTTTATTTCCATTTTTTCATCTCTTAATTTTGAATCATTACAAACAAGTAACCAATTAGGAAACATTACAATTAATGAGACATACAACAATTGTCATTCATTGACTACAATCAGGGTAGATAAATTGCACAATATTACTTCAGATCAGTACATCATAGAATTAAAGAGCCTAAGTAATGGAGTAGGAAAGATATATATTGGTGAAATACAGTTTGAAAATGATTATACAACTACAGTTGGTATGTTAAATGTTTACTTTCCTATTTTTTTATTAGTTTATTGTTTATGAATACATTGTTTGCTAGAGATGAAATCACGAACACCTGCAATACAACCTTCTCTAACTAGCTTCAGCCAAATAAACCATCCTACACAAACTGAAGCAACACAAGGTACAAGTAATTTCAGCAATCTAGGTAATATCACTTTATCACAAAAAAATGAGACAAATATAGTAGCTCAAAAGTAACAAAAGAGAATGATGAATTTAAGCTTATTTAATTCATAAACAGTTATTGTATTGATTTCATGTTCTATTAATTTTAATTATTCGCTCCTTTATGGTTATAAAGAGTTTATGTTTTGTTTTTATGGGTTCTACAGACAGTAGTGTAGGTTTTTCTACCACAATGAGTCTGTATGAAAACAATGGTTCGAATAAAACAAATATTGACAATCATAAAACAATTTAATCGCCGTATAATGTATCAGTAACATGTATAAGTGCCATATGTATTTCAATCATAGTTGTGTTGGTCCTAATCGTATGCAGGAATGAAAGTAAGAATTTGCCCCATAAAAGGCACCTACGGTTGAATATATGGGATTGGATGGCATTGAATTTTACGCTGATGATACTACTGTTAATGATTTAGTTTAATCAACTATTAATAAAGCAGGTGAACAGGTTTTGAGCTAAGCATGAGCAAAAAGTAAAGTAAAGTTATATTTAGTTATTGCCTTACCAGGTGATGACTGGATAAAGTCTTAGCACATCTGTTTAGTCTCAAGAAAAACAAATTTGCCAATCCCATTACAATGTCCAAGAGTGGTTATTTGACTTTTTGACTCAGAAGACAGGTAGCGTACTTTTATCTGACCTCGCAAAGCCATAACCTTAGGCGGCTGTGGATTTCAAGGTGAACCAGATTCATCAGTATTATATATTTTTTCGGGATGCGATTTTACGTCATTTTCTTCCAGAATTGTATTCTGCAAATCAAAGTATAATTTTCAATTACTTTCATTCATAGCATTCATTATGACATTTTTAGTGAATCCTCACTTCAAAGAGAGAGCTTATAATATTTTTGTAAAAAATGCTGCCACCACCCATCGCTAATATGAGAACCAATACACCTTTTCCAACAGCAATTTTCTCTGCTATTTCTTTTACCTGCTGCCTGGCTATATTATAGTCAACTTCATTTTTTTGTGAAATATTCTGTACCAATTTGCCTTCTTCTGAACATTTCCAGATAGCCTGTCTTTTACCGTGGCAATATTAACCCTCTCGTTCCCAAATTGTTTGGACGCGCGCGGAAAAATCTAATCTTCTACCGCGGAATAGTGCATTACCGTTTTATTTTTTTAACTCGATGCTGGCTGGGAAAACCCCATAGCAACCATATATCACTAAATAGACCAAGAGTTTGGGATTCCCCTCATTTTTTGATTGAGAAAATTGAATAATATTTAAGCCATCTACTAATATTTCAAAAAAAAAAATTTTTTTCCCCAAAAAAATCCACTTTTCCCATCAATAAAAAAATAAAATAAAATAGAAATAATATTGTTTGATGCATTTTATACCAATATTATATTAGTTCAACAATAAAATATGTTGTTTGTTGTGTGTGGTGCTGATTGTGATCATGTAGGAGACATCTATGAGTGTCCTGTTGTGTGTGGTGCTGATTGTGATCATGTAGGAGACATCTATGAGTGTCCACAAGGAACGTATGCCATCGGACGTCGAGCTCCACTACAAAACAATTTCATATACACAAAAACACAAACAACAAAGATATTTGTAATACAAATAACAAATTATTCATGATCCTATATAATTGCAACTTTATGATGTATTGTATGCGGTTTCATACAGGATTTTTGTTTGGGGTGGGGCTCCGAGTGTACTTTGCCACACCCATTTTTTGGAACCTACACTACTTTGATGCACATCTTTGCATACGAGTCTATACTTCACACTGATGATCAGTGTTCGGTCCTATGCACTAAATGGCTCAGTTATGATAGGAACATAATGGGATACAATATCAGACTAAAAATAAATGCTTCCTAAATGTTCATTTCTATTCAACTCCCAAAATTCTAGGGGTGAACCCAGCGCTAGCCTCCCACTGTATGAACCCTGGTATGTATACTCCACACTGTACATGAGAGAAACAATCGTTGTATTGAGAAAGTGTAATTTGAAAATTAAAAGCAGTACAAGCACACACGTTGGAATTCAACTTACCCGGCATGGATGGTGGCACAGACTGAACGATCCCTCCCAAGTTAGGATCCGGAACCTCCATACAATGACAAAAAAACACAAGACAACAATGATATTTGTAACATAACAGCTGGCCTCGCTGAATTGCACCCCCCCTCCCCCGTCATTACTTTTCACTGACATTCTTGTACCATAACCCCCCCTCCCCCGTCATTACTTGTCACTGACATTCTTGTACCATAACCCCCCCTCCCCCGTCATTACTTTTCACTGACATTCTTGTACCATAACCCCCCCTCCCCCGTCATTACTTTTCACTGACATTCTTGTACCATAACCCCCCCTCCCCCGTCATTACTTTTCACTGACATTCTTGTACCATAACCCCCCCTCCCCCGTCATTACTTTTCACTGACATTCTTGTACCATAACCCCCCCTCCCCCGTCATTACTTTTCACTGACATTCTTGTACCATAATCCCCCCAGCCCTAGCTGGACACCCAAATATCAGTAAGTTGAAATGAAATTCAACTTACTTGGCATGGATGATGTCACAGACCGAAAAAGACCGAGTTCGTTCTCTCTCAGGTTGGATCCGGAAGTGCCACATACTGTTTGTTCATGGTTGCTCTCTCTCTCTTTCCACAAATGCACGCACACACATACACATACACACACACACACAAGAAAAAAGAAGCTACAGGTGAATACAGATCATAAAAATAAATGTATAATTTATTATACATAAATTGACTGGTGCACACACACACACACACACACACACATGAAATTCAACTTACATGGGCATAGTAGTCACGATCCAAAAAGATCCAGAGTTCCCTCCCAGGTTGTATACGGAAGTGCCACATACTGTTTGTCCACGGTTGCTCTCTCTCATTCCACAAATGCACACACACACACATACACACACACACACACTAGAAAAAAAAAGATACAGGTGAATACAGATCATAAAAATAAATGTATAATATAAATTGACTGGTGTACACACACACACATACATGAAATTCAACTTACATGGGCATAGTAGCCCCCCGATTGGAAAAGACCCCCCCCCCCCCGAGTTCGTTCCCTCCCCGGTTAGATCTGGAAGCGCCAGAATAACATTTCAACTCCACGCACACACATATACATCGAGTGTGAAGCTCCACTACAACACCACAAAAACACAGACAACGACAACGACAATAACAATACATATTACAACTTTTGGGATGTTCAGGGGGGGGGGGGAGGAGCAGCCACAAATATCAAAGTCTGTGGTCCTTCACACAAAAGATTATGGAATATCAATGGGTGTGTTGTCATCTTTCTTCCACTCTCCCCCTACCTCATCCACCCGACTCTTGTTCTTCGATTCCCGCCTTCTCCGACCGCGAGGACGTCCAGAACTCGGAGCAGGAGGAACCACTTCCTCTTCTTCATCACTGGAACCTGCTGCCTATTCGTGTTTCATCATTGGAAGACTCAGGTCCGGTATCCTCTCCTTCATGACTGGAAGACTCTGCTCCTGTCGCCTCATCTGCGTAATCGGGGTCGGTGACTGCATTCACATCTGGTCCTAGTAGTATATGTGGTAAAAAATTTTTTTTAATTTTTTTGAAAATTTGAATTTGTTCAAAAAACCACAAGCCACTTTCAAATCTCAAAACTCAATAAAATATATATATATTATAGCTAAACAGCTTACTCTATCTCAATATAGCTATAAATAAGTCCTTTCCACAACAGAAGCTTGCTATTTTTCAAGAGAAAGACAAGAGAAAGACAAGCTTACCTCGATCATCTTCTTGACTCCCATTTTCAGTATCAGAGTTGACGGGGTCTGGTCCACCAACCCTGATACAGGGCCTCCTATAGCCCTAGATGTCGTCTCCCTTCTCTCCGCTTGATCCTGAGTCGCTAGAGTCAGCATCAAGCAAGTCTAAAACTTGCACCGCATTGTAATTTCTAGACGCCATCTTCCAAAAAATGACTTTGAAAAAAAAATTTTTTTGCATAGTTACCGGGGTCACACGACACGCTCACTTTTATCCTATGATGTAATAAGCATTACCTAAGACTGTACGTAATAGGGAGGTCCCCAGTTGAACTGGCGATTTTATAAAAAATGGAGAAGACAGTAAGTCAAACCGCAAAGTCTTGGTCGGCAAAGAAGCGGTTGTTTCAATGTGTTATGGAAGGCTACTGAGCTCAAGCAATTTTTTGCTGCTTCTACAAAGCTCTGGAGATGACTGGATCCATAAATGAAGCTGCTGTGAAGAAGGTAACTTTTTTTAAAATTCGACGGAGAACCGATGTTTTTTTTTTTTGCCGAGGAAGAAATAAACGCAACTGCTGTGAGGTACTGTCGAAGCAGTCCTGGCTGAAAGCTATTTTAGATGCTTCTCCAATGCATTGGGCACCTGTGTATGCAATCTGAAGGTTCTAGCTATAAAGTAACTATTTTTAAAAATTCGGAGAAGTCAATCGGTCTTCACCCGCTTTAAAGCGGGATTGGGAACGAAAGGGTTAACTCCATGGTCTCTGGTAGCATCAGAAATTGATTATGCTGTAGACTCAAGTATAAAATTTATAGCATTTTGAAATTGTAAATTTGTCCACATATTCCTCTTCACATAGGGCCTTGCTTTATGTGGAGAACTTTGTCCTTGCTCCATCATCTTGTGTATTTATTTGATTGGACAGTTAAATAACTACGTCATTCACAAATTCATATTAATTTAAGCACTGTTTCTTTACTCTCAGTTTAGTTCTGTCTTCACAACCAATATTTTAACAACTTAAAAGTTAGACTGCTGCTAGCTAACTTGATTTACAGAATTCGAGTCAAAAAAGGAATAAAAGGATTATAATTCCCTACACTTTAATAATAGAAACAATACAGGAAACTAGACTGTGTCGCTGATGGTGGGCTTCTTTTTCCCTTTTTTCGGGGACCCCACACAAGCTAATAATAATATAAACAAAATGTTACCAGTTGAGTCTCACAATCAACTTATCCATAAATCATTGATGTTAAGATGCATTTCGGTAAATTTTTCCCTTCAATTATAAAACTGGAAATGGTTGATAGTACGTACCGGTCATTATGCTATCACTTTATTAGCGATATTGTATGGTTGTTGTTATTATTATTGCTGTTGTTGTTATTATAGTTATTATTTTTATAAATAAAATAATTATTATTATTAATATCATTTTTGTCATTGTCACTATTTATTTATTTATTTATTAATTTATTTATGTATTTCAATATTTATTATTTAGATTCTTCTGGAGGCACAAGGGATGGCACAGGCACTACAAGTTCAAGATTTTCTTCATTCAATTCACCACTAGGGGTATCAACGAATTCCACTACAGCTACTGTTCAATCGAATTCCACTACAGCTACAGTTCAATCACATTCCACTACAGCCACAGTTCAATCACATTCCACTACAGCCACAGTTCAATCACATTCCACTACAGCCACAGTTCAATCACATTCCACTACAGCTACAGTACAATCGAATTCCACTACAGCTACAGTTCAATCGAATTCCACTACAGCTACAGTTCAATCACATTCCACTACAGCTACAGTTCAATCACATTCCACTACAGCCACAGTTCAATCACATTCCACTACAGCCACAGTTCAATCACATTCCACTACAGCCACAGTTTAATCACATTCCACTACAGCTACAGTTCAGTCACATTCCACTACAGCTACAGTTCAATTGAATTCCACTACAGCTACAGTTCAATCATTCCACTACAGCTACAGTTCAATCGCATTCCACTACAGCTACAGTTCAATCCATTCCACTACAGCTACAGTTCAATGAATTCCACTACAGCTACAGTTCAATCACATTCCACTACAGCTACAGTTCAATCGTCACTTTCATATGTAGCTGCAATAGTGGCTCCAATTGTGATTATTTTGTTGTTATTACCTGCCATTGCAATTGTCACTGTTACAATACTGATACTGTTCAGGAACAAGAAGCTATTGCAGGAAAAGTACGATACAATCCAGTTGGACACTACTGGATCGAGCAGCACTTCTGCTACTAATACTTCTGCTATGGATAGTGGCGGTGGTAATCATGAATATGCAGAAATTGACATAAAACAGCCACCATTGAATGCAACTGCAGGAATAACAACAAATGGTACTGCTGGTGTTGACTCTGAGGATACTAAAAGAACAGAGGTACTTGAGAATAAATGTGTGGTATATGGAGAATATGAAGCTATCGATCATCCAGCAAAGAAAATAGTATCCGATAACACTAGCATTATTGGTAATGAAAATCAAGTTAAAGTTGAGTCTAAGAATAATAAAATGAGAAGTTCAGAATATGAAGATGTAGATACACGAGCACAAAAACTGGCATCAGACAAAATGCCCAAATCAGTAAGCGGCCTTCAGTATGAAGACATGGATAATTATATACCACCACCAAATGGGTCTGTCTCAGCCAAACCACCAGAAAAACAACTGGCATCAGAAAACATTCCTAAATCAGTTAGTGGCCCTCATTATGAAAACATGGATAGCTTTTTACCTCCAAATGGGTCTGATTCAGCCAAACCTCTTCCTGACAACAATGCTTATAACAGATTGAGCTTTAATTTTGGCCAATCGGGAAGAAGAAACACACATGATCCTTCTGACAGCAATTATTCACATCTTGAACCTATTCCTGCTTATGAAGAGATGAGGCCGAGAATTGATACTGATCCTCATGTGTATGCTGAGCTTCAAAAGACACAAAAGAAATCTGAACATAGCAAAGCTATAGATGCTATTATGGAAGAGTCAGTTCCACCTGTCCAGGCCTCATAAGTCTGGACAAGAGAGAACACTTAACGATATTTATATTACCACACCTAACCTGTCTGAAACCCACTGCGATTGTATCACTCTTGTTTGCATATAAACTACCTTGTATTCTTTTCTTGTAGCTTCAGGTTTCAATTAAGTAAAGTCTAATTAGCGTGTAGTTAATCCGCAGATTTAGCTTAGCTTAGCTTTATATTAGACTTGGACTTGGTGGACAATTGTCACATCCTTAGCCCTGCATGGGGATAAGCTCTCTGAGAGCTGGCAGTTGGGTCTTTTCTGATTTTGCTCTGGCCAGTTCGGCAGGGTCTCTTTGGTCAAGACTGTAAAGCTAAGTCTAGCAGATTTAAAGATGGGAACTTCTACTGATACTAAAGTTTCCATTAATATGGCTGTAAAATTTCTGAAGGCAGGTGCAAATGAATCCACAAGAAAGAAGTTTGAGAAAGAGTATAGATTTATGTTCAAGCTCAACCACCCTAATGTAATTCGCATGTTGGGAATATGCACTGAGGGACAAGAGCCTTTCATAATGATGGAGTATATGGAAAAGGGTGACCTTCACCAGGTTTTACAAAATTAGACACACCGGAGATAAAGAAATCACTCTAAAATTTTTGCACTCAAATAGCTACTGGTTTGGAATTCCTTGCATAAAATACTTAGTTCATCGTGACTTAGCTCCTCGCAATTGCCTTGTAGGGGAAATTTTTGACATCAAAGTTGCCGATTTTGGATTGAGTCACAGTTTATATGAATCTGATTATTATACCATGCCTGGCCGCACTCCTTTGCCTAGAAGATGGATGGCTTACAAATGCGTTTATAGCAAATTAAACAATAAATACATCTGTAATAATCATTGTTCTCACAGTTTTAGATGATATTTCTATTGTCAACAATGTATTTTTGTCAAGTGTTTATTAGAGATTGAATGTTTAATAGTTAATACAAAATGATTTTTTTTACTTAATTTTAACTACATACCTAACGTGTAGCTAGAAATCATCTAGAGCAACAGCTGCTGTTAAAATATTATGATCCTATCTTACCCACATTGGATTTAGGGGTGAAGAAATCCATTGTTTGGAGCAGCAGCTTCTAAAAGTTAATAAACTACAGTAAAACCTCTGAATATTGACCACACATTGGGTACAAGACTTTTGGTCTCTTTTCAGAGGTTGGTCCTTTCTCATATGTTCGTTTGTGAATGTTAATTTGTCATAAACTTTTAAATTTTTGCTTGATTTATTAATATTTGTTATAAACGGTACAATTTGAATTAAAAATACATTTGTAAATGATTTGTGTAGTAATCTGAAGAAAATATCCTCATAAGAGAGCATCTTGTAAATAGTTGTCTTGTTTTCAAACAGTCCCAGGATTTTAAAGTTTAATCAAAAAATTTTGAATTCATTCTTCTTGTCATGCTATGTTAATAGTAAGTTTGTACAACATATTATTTTGTAACAAGAATTACATTCTTGTCAAATTGAACCAACAGTAAGTTGTGAAAGGCAATTATATTGAGGTTAGGTCAACTGTTTTACTCTAGAAGTTATGTAACACTATACACTTTATATTTGATAGATAACAGCAGCAATGTCATGTGCAGGTAACTCCTATACTCACGTAAACACTGATGTTGATATTATATTGGCATAACATCCGGTAATTACATATGGTACGTATACAAAACTGTGTCTAATTACTGCTGTTTCACAGGAACTTAATAAATGTAAACAAGTTTTAGCTTAGGACAGTAGCACTGGTGCAATTACTAAGCCAACAGACTTGTGATATTCTCCTATATCAAATGAGTTATATATGTATTAGGTTAGAGCAGGTGCTAAAATATCAGCTGGTAGTGTGGGGAGCCAGTAGAGAGTTTACAGTTAACTTTTCACCAAGAGTTACTAACCCTAACACAAACTATTTCAGTGAAAATACCTAGCATAGAATAGACCACATATATTACACTGGCCAGAGTGATACTTTGGGCCTGAGGAACCCTAAAAATTGGTAATTCATGACAGTTGCGCAGCGCATATCTAATTTAGAATGTAGTGACTGATCCTCTCTACATAATCTGAAGGGCACTAAGTGCCCCGGCCTTCAAGGTGGGGACACTAAGTTAATAGAGTCTCCCTCAGAAGGATCTAAGCAATAACAAGTTCCTTATTATTAACTTTTACATAGTATCTATTTATATGAGTAAACCTAAGAACTTATACATCAGGGAGGATGAAAACAAAATGACTGATGCCTCACAAATGGCACACCATAGCTAGTGTCGTTGTAAAATCTGCCGTAGAAAAAAATATTTGTAATTGATTTGAATGCATTCACATGAGGTAATATCATCATAGTATACACTCCAGTTGTAATTATTGAGACATAGTGGGGGCATAGGTGTATATTTTTTAATAATATTACTGCAACACTAAATAGGGCCTCAATTGAGATTCACTACTCTCTAGCTTACAGCTTTAAAACTATTTAAAGAACTATTTCATTGTAATTTTTTCTTTTCACATAACATATTTCTAGTGGCAGAAAAACTATATATTATATCTCTATGTGTCACACATCAATTGACACATTTACAGTTATAGCATGTCAACATTCCAATAAGACTTCCAAAATATCTATTTTAGACACAATAATTGTTTGGTAACTTTCTTGGACACATAGTGTTTTGGGAAATTTTGCCTCGATACGCATGGGACCAAGTTGAAAGTAGAAACAGTGTCTGTTTATACTAAAGCTAGCTATTTTCAGGAGACAAACTATTTCATATGTTTGTACTAGAAAGAGGTAAGCTTAATTTTAATCTTGTTTTCCAATGACAAGTCATTGTGTAATTCAAATGATTATTTTAGCTCTGTGGGGACCACTAATGTTTGTACTTTGAATTTAAACTACATAAATACTTGTATGTTATGTTACATGCTAGATATCTTCACAACGTTATTTTTAGGTAGCTATGTGGTGACCAGGTTCTGTATTGCACAATATCATTACCCTAATAGTTGTAGCAACTGGCCTAGCACAACAATTTTCCTGGTTTTTACAGCTATTTTACTCCTCTGGGGTTAGCCTACTCAGCCAGTTTCAAGCAGCTTCTAAAATATCAGCTGGGGGTTGGGAACCCCTACAGCCAACTTTGCACCACAAGTTACCAGTCCTAGTACAACTACTTCAATAAAAATGACTAGCTTAGAATAATCCATTTATTATACTGTAGGAGTGACATGGCAAGATATTTCACTCTCAGGCTTTAATTTTACTTGCCTCTTGGTTATGGAAATGAATTAGCCAGCTCCTGAAATAATTCACTATATAACACTCTGACTCATTTAATAAGTATGTGTATAAAATAGCGTGATATTATATATAGTGGCTCAAGTAGTATTATATGCTAATTGACTTATTTATGACATTTAACTTTAATAATATCAAAATTTACTGTCTGTGAACTTTTTATTAACATGGCACAGGATCATGAATTTTGCACCAGTTTTTATTCTTCTGTTGTGGCAGATGTATTTGAGTTCAGCACAAAGTAAGTTAATTACAGTTTTCCATGCCATATTATATTTTAGAAATACAGTAAAGCTAATTTACTAATAAGAAATGTACCATGTAGTTTTTCCAGGTACCTACTCAGTGTATCCTGCTGCTATATCAGAGAGAGGGTCATCTGCCACTGGTCATTGTTCTAATGTGTCAGATTCTGGTAGAGTATGTAATACTCCACGTAGCAGTGTTTTATTTGATGGTATTCCCACACTAACTGGACTAGATGGAGACATGTGGGCAGCTCAACTACTAACATTCAGCACAAATACACCTAGTATTACATTTAACTTTAGTGAAATAGCATATTACCAGGGTGTAGGAACTATTGAAGTTATTATCTTTAGCTGTTCAATGAGAGGAATAGAAGTGTCCAGTATTAGTATCCATGGTGATGGTAATTCACAATTAGGATTTATTAATGATATTCCTCAATCTTGTGAGTATCTGGTCAGAGCATGTACATCTGATAGATTTACAACTACAGATCCAATAATATCTTTAACTTTCTGTGATGCAACTCCAAAAGTCTACCTAGCTGAAGTTACATTCTATACTAATAGTCGTGCCTGTTCTAATGCTGTCCTCAATGAATCAGTACCAACTACATCAAGCACTCCAATTTCATCAACTACATCAAGTGATTTATTATCAACTCCAACAAGTAAGTGACTCTAACACAGTACATATTGCCTAGATTTTTTTAATATAGTGGTTTATTATATAATACAAACCAAGTGTCACTTTAAAATATGACATGCACAATCCTGGTGCTTGACAAAAATAATTTAATCATTGAATATCTATGTACAAAGGTTTTCAATTACTTCATATAATTCAATTACCTTCCTTATTATGATCATGGTTCATATAAGGGTCACCCTGGGATTTCCTATCGCCAGCCACAGTTCCCCTCCCAAACATTTTTGGAAGTTAATATAGTACAGAAACTAAGTTGAGCTCTATGGGAAATAAAGATTATAAAATCATACATTGTGACTAAACACTGATCAATAATAGGCCAGTGCATCAGTGTAGTGTGGGTTCATAATATGGGTAAGGAAATATACAGCAGTGTTTGATTTAATCATTTGAATTAATGCTTTTAAAATAAAAGCTGTTGTTATTGGCAAAAATTACCATTAAATTAACGTCTGATAGTAATCTCTAGACATAACTCAGTGTTTTTCTGAACAATACAACTAAATTAATAATTTTTATTGAGTATTGTGTATACATCTTTTGATATAATACTCAGAAAGTATGACTACATTGAATAATGGAAGCTCTACGCCCTACGGCAATGATGAAGTAACATCTGAAAGAACATCTACACACCAGACAATGAATGGAGTTAGCATAATAGGAATTGCAGTTCCAATTGCTCTGATAATGACTTTCTCTGTGCTAGCAGTACTTGTGACAACTTTTGTGATGTTCAGAAAAAGGGGAAAAAAATTAGCAGCTCCAGTAATAAAAATTAGTAGTTCCTCGAAATCTAATGAAACAGCAGTAACCAATAATATTAACACTGCAAACCCTCCAGGAGTACAGTATGATTCTTGCTATTTTGAAATTCAATTGTATAGTGATATGTCCACAAGCGATGAATCTAGGCCATTACAGAACTCTTCTGAAAATATAGAAGATAAAAAAGGATCAAATATTGAACCTGAAACCAGTAAGATGGAGGAAAATAAAATTCATGTAAAATCAACTCCGATTTATGCTGTCATTAACAAGGAAAAATATATTAGCAAGAAAAAGCACGACATGGAAAATATGTATTCTTGTGTTAATAAAGAAGCTCCTCCAGTAATACCAATGAAGTCAGAAATTTTATTAAGTTATTTAGAGGAACAATAATTGATTTAATAGTTTGTGTGATTTGCGGAATGTAGAAGGCTATAGTATTCTTATGCTATTGTTGGTAAAAATATGTTTTTGTAACTTCTAATAAGTAACTTGAGTGATTACTAAACCTAATAAATTATGCAGTATAATGTATGTTGAAACTTTTTAGTGATTTATGCTTTAAAATTATATCAATTGTATGCTGATTAAACCAAAAAACAACAACAACAACTAAATCTTATTATGTGCTAAGAGTAACTGGTTATGTAAATATTAATTGACATTTATTAGTTCTATATTTAATCATGAAAATTAAATATAGTAATAAGTTTACATGTTAAAAAAGTTTAAATATAATATTTATGCTTTGTATCAGCAAAAGCAAATCATGTGAACACAACAATACTGTAGTGGAAGCAACATAGGGAGAGAACCAAGTAGGCTGCCACCAGGGTGTCAGAGAACACTTACACAACCCTTTCACAGGCCCTTAGTTAGCCAGCTGCACCTGTTTAAAGCAGAACAGAAGGTTCACAAGAGTCAAGTGTGGTAGTTGTACTCAAACATGACACTGAGAAACACATGCTCAGATCAGCCATTATATATAAAACCAGTCTGGTCATGTCCAATGAAAGTCTGGTGATACAGAAAGGGAATGATGCAATGGGAAGTGGGAGATAAATGGAATAAGTAATTAGCTAGTACAGAAAACAATAGAATAATAAGGCATGTTAATAATCTAATAATAATGTGATGTGTTCCGTGTTTCTAGTGGGGGTGTTCAGGGGTAACAAAAATTTAACTTTCATAATTACTATCCTCCACATATGACTCTATTTCAATGTGTTGTTTCTATACAGAAAGCATAAGTTGCTTACATAATTATGTGATAATATACAATACTACTACAAAGAAATTGGATCTCTTATCTCAAGCAGTCTTTGGATCAACAAGGTAACCAACAAGATAACTTCACTGGCCAGCTTTTTTTTTGAACTATTTTTTCTTCTGTTCCATTGTTTACTACATTACTATGTTAGTTTACATTGTGGGAATTACTTGGCACAATAGTAAGTTTACAGCTGTAAAATATTAACTATGTGAAGTTAGTATAGATGTCTGCTATACCAACTCATTCTGAAGCTCTTTCAATATCACAGTTTGAGTTGAAATTAGTTCTGAACAATTGGCCAGCTAGTGAGAGTCAGTAGTTTAACATCACAAATAACAAAAATCAGCAAGTTTAATGTGAAAACTGAATAAAAATGGCTATACATGACAGTGAAAAATGAATCTACAATAACCATAATGCATTGGAGTGCATAACGATGAATATTAAATAGATTATAATTATAGTAATTAAAATGTATAGTAGTATTTTTTTCTAATGGACAATTTATTATAGAAGAATGTCTAGTTTTGGCTCCCAAATTTGAGAAAACAATTTTTTTGTTATGTAGCTATAAACAGTAAATTTATAATAAAAAGTCTGCTTTGATATATCATTACATCACAACAAGTCTAGCAGATAATGCAAATGTATTACTACGCTGCTTTGCTAGCCCAAAATGTGAAATATTGTTGAATAGTAACTAGTCTCGCATAGCCAGACAAGGAATACAAGGGAGTGGGCATTGACTGAAAGGTTGGTAAAGGGTCTGGCTACGCGAGACTAAATAGTAACAATGCACAAAAAAGGTACATCCAAGCAGGAGTACAAGGGAGTGGGAATTGACTGATAGTTACTAATACTCAACAGCACTAGGCTTTATTTCTTCAATTTAATGTAAAAATATACGTTTAAACATAAGTGAATGACACCTATAAGGTGATCTTCGGATCTTTCTTCCCAGCTAACTACAAGGATTATGATAGCTATATCACTTTATACTATAATTATTTTCAATGATTCAGTCATACTCAGCTGAAATAATTGTAATTAATTAAAACTTAAGCCAACATTTCGACTTCTTGCTGAAGTCCCCTTGAGAAATTTCGGGTTTGGATTATATTAGCTGTTAGAACGAGAACATTTTCTATTATTGTAATTATTTTTGACATATCCCTTTATTTTGTTAAAACACAGGGGAATAACATTTTAAATCATGGTGGTTAACTCAGCAACTATGGTATTTATATGCATAATATTATAATATATTTATTTATTTTATTTGACGCTCTAACATTGACTAAATTCGGAATGTAGTAGCAAAAAATATTTAAAACCATTCTTATTTCTCTACCACTTGGATTAGCTACATCAATTCTCTTCTGCACATTTTTCATTAGCCAACTTCTTTTTCTATCTCTCCTGCTTTCTCTCTTTCTTTCTATCCATGATTGTGGACTTAGATGGTGTCGCTGTGGTTGATAGTGTTGCTGCAGTATGCATGGAGTTGCTGCTGTGGATGCATCTATAGTTGGCAGATAGCTAGCTATCAGTCTGTGTCATTCAGAGACTAATACTGTAATGATTCTAGCCACTAATAAGTCAGTTCCTGTGATGGTGGTCAGCTGCCATGCAGGTTCTTTGCCAGTTGCAGAGTGTCTAGTTGTCTGAATTCTCTGTATTGTTGTTAATATTTCAAATGTTTAAATTATTCACACCAATCAATGAGTGCAGTAATTCTAACAATCGCTAGACTGAGCTGCTGTGAGCCTAGGTAGGTCTTTATAATATAGGAATCAGTTCAAACACACAAACATATAATTGTGTAAATAATTAACAACTAATTAGTCAGAGTTTAGTGTCAACAACAATTAAGTTGGAATGGGATCTGCTGTGGGTTCTTCAATATTCCAATTATCACCGTCTGGAAGCTCAGGGGGTATCTGCGTTGCTGTGTACAGGTTCTGTGTGGTATAGCCATCTTTGACAGTACCTTACAACAAATCTACTACTGGCTACTGCCTCAGGTTTGTATGCTGTGATTGGTTTGAAAATTCATGCCGTCTAACGGTGACCATACAATAGGAGACTATTGGTGGGTATTGCTAATGGCGATTGTGTACACAGCTGTTAGGTGCTGGTTATAAAAACATATGCAAAACACTTTCAGTATCCAATAGATGAGGAGCTTAACCTCTTACCTGTTCAAGTTAGGGAGTGGGGGCAGGAGCACCCTCAGCCCCCATCGTCCACCACCTATGTGCCCCCCCCCCCACCCCCCCCACCCCGATATTTTCACATGCTTCCTTAAGATGATATTATGTAGCTGTGATCGTTAATCTTTTAGTAGATATACCTAGCAAATACCACTTTGATATTGCAGTTTAGCATATGTGATACTATCATGACAGATTACTCTTTGCATTTCTCCCACCCATATTTTTCAAGTTCCTACTCCACCATAGCTGAGCAGATTGATAGCATGGAAAAAACACTGAATAGGTAAAGAGTCATCACATTACCATACTATCTGTATAAAAGCAGGGCAAAATATATGTTTCAAAATAGTATTTCCCCAGATTTTATAGAATATAAGAATGCTTTATCTCTTCAGTTTGTGGCAATATTTACTAACTTCGTTGGGGAATAACTGTACAAATAATGCATTTCCTATAGTAAAGTGGCATAATAACAAAGCCAACATACCTCTCTGTATGCTTCAATGATGTTTGGTATTTCACGTATACTGTTTCACAGACGGCACTTCTGTTATGATATCTCCGGCTGGTGGTGGCATGTAAATCCGTTTTATTCACAACAACAATGTCAGTGAGAGCACCTGCCTAGTGCACTACAAGTTAAATCTGGAAGACTTGAAATACAAATGTAAATATGTTCTCTTTATTCCTTTGGTTTGTGGTGCTTCATGAAATACATGGTAAGTGTATTTTTGATACCTTATTTAATGTATTAAACTATAGAGCTATAAATAAATGTTAATTCAAGTGAATTAACATGGTATGCCGTGTCAATCATTATGCAAGCAATGAAGCCTTTCTTTAACTTTATGTAAATACAGGTGACCTTATTTTTCCTGCAATTTATGCATTCAGAGAGTGCACTGAAATGGCTAATAGCCAGGTTAATAGAAATTTGTCTTCTGCCAATTGTCCTATGTCTTGCATCAGCATGAGGGGTATTTGTGACTGTAGAAATAGTACTACTAGTGGAGTACTCATAGACAATGTAATACCAAACCTCAATGTTAGTCAGACTGGGGTCTGGGCCTCCCAGTTGTATGCTACATGTGGTACTTCATCAACACAATACCTTGGATTCAAATTCAATACAGAAGTAACACTTTACAAAGTTGTGATATTTATGTTTGTTTGTTACGACTGGAACTTACCCGGAGTGGATCTCTTGATTTCCATTTATTCATCTCTTAATTTTGAATCATTTCAAACAAGTATTCAATTAGGAAATATAACAATTAATGAGACATACAGCAATTGTCATTCATTGACTGCAATCAGGGTCGATAAGTTGCACATTATTTCTTCCGATCAGTACGTCATAGAATTAAAGCGCCTAAGTAATGGAGTAGGAAAGATATATATTGGTGAAATACAGTTTGAAAATGAATATACAACTACAGTTGGTATGTTAAATGTTTATTATTTTTATTTTTTCTTATTAGTTTATTGTTTATGAATACATTGTATGCTAGTGCTGACATCACGAACACCTGCAATACAACCTTCTCTAACTAGCTTCAGCCAAACAAATCACCCTACACAAATTGAAATAACAGCAGGTACGAGTAATAATTCATCACTTAAATTATGTTCAGTTTGTCATATATACTCTTTCTATTAGAATACGAATCATCTGATACTTATGACATTCTTGAATTGTCATACATGAGGGAATTCAGCAATCTAGGTAATATCACTTTATCACAAAAATGAGACAAATATAGTAGCTATAATATAAAAGTAGAAAGAGAATACTGAAGTTATGCTTACTTAATTGATAAACATTTTTATGTAATAAACAATGTTTCATTTGTTTGATAATTCAGTAATAAAGTAGTTATATTTTGTTGTTGTGGGTTTAGGTTTTAATACTGCGGATGTGTCCATTACTACTACTACTACAAGTGATCAATATGGTACTAATCAGAATACAACTAAAAGAGTTTGTACTACAGAAAATTGTGTAGGTTTTTCTACCACAATGAGTCTGTATGAGAACAACAACTCAAATAAAACAAATATTGGCAATCATAAAAACATTTTAATTGCCATATATGTATCAGTAACATGTATAAGTGCCACATGTATTTTAATCATAGTTGTGTTGGTCCTAATCGTATGCAGGAATAAAAGTAAGAATGTGCCCCGTAAAAAGGAACCTACGGATGAATATCTGGGCTTGGATGATATTGAACCTGCTGATGATAATACCATTAATGATTTTAGTTTAATCAACGATCACAACAGATCAGCTCAGAATGACTATGATATAAACAATTTAGAGACATCCATTACACTCAGTAGTGCTACCAATGAACAAGATGATAATCTGACAATTTCTGCCAAATTTATGTCTAGCTTTAAAAGAAAGATGTCATTTGCCAAATCTCACAGCAACTCTACAATCCCATGTTTAGAATCGAGCATGCTCACCAATGCAGGAAATACAGGATACTTGTCTCTCGATGAAAACCAAGAAAAGCTGGCATCAGGTCAGCCCGTTCACACTAATCAACCTAATTGGACGGAAAATTCTCAGTATGAAACTGTAACAGCTTCAATAAAAGCACAAACAGTAACCTCTGAAAATCCTCTGTATGATTCTGTAGTTGCGACAAAAAGAAGGGAATCCTCACATTCAGTAGATCATCCAGCTATTTCTGAATCAGCTGCAGATGCCAAAGAAGAAGAACCATTGTATTCTCCATTATACAGTCTGGTCTTATCAGATGAAATAACAGTTCCTATTATTCAACCACGAAATATCAAAGTTATAAAAACATTAGGCGTAGGCTTTTTCGGAAAAGTACTACTAGGTGAACCAATTGATTCAGATACGAGCACTACATCAGATAACCTAAGCTCTTCTGAAAAGAAAAGGAAGAAGGTAGCAATAAAAATGCTTAAACCAGGCAGTTCGGTATCAGTCAAAATGTCGTTTTATAAAGAGCTCAAATTCATGAGCAGACTTGAACACGATAATGTAGTGAAAGTGTTAGGGGCTTGCACTGACAAAGAACCATTCATTATGATGGAGTACATTGAAAATGGTGACTTAAGCAGCTTTTTGCAAAATTTTGATGATATATGTGATATAAAAAGCCAAAGTTCAGAGTTTATTATCCACATTAGCACTCTCAAGAGCATGTGCATTCAAATAGCCTGTGGCATGAAATATTTGAGCTCTAAAAACTACATACATCGCGACCTAGCAGCAAGGAATGTACTAGTGGGAGACAATAATATCGTGAAGATATCTGATTTCGGCATGAGTCGTAACTTGTATTCTTCACACTACTACGTAATGGCGAGCAGAGGTGCTGTGCCTATACGATGGATGGCCAGAGAATGCTTCTCTAAGAAATTCACCAGCAAGTCAGATGTATGGTCATTTGGTGTCACCATGTGGGAAGTCTTTACACTAGGAAAAAATGCTCCTTACGAAGAAATGACAGATTTTGAGGTATTACAAGACACCGTTAAAGCTGAAAGGAAGCTATTAAGTGTTCCAGATAAGTGTCCATCTGATGTTTCTAGCATAATGCTGAAGTGTTGGAGAGATGATCCAGATGATAGACCCGATTTCGATACCCTCTATGACTTGCTGTTGCCATTAAGTTGTGAAAATGTGCAATAGTATTATATATTATCATTTGGTGTGTAGCTATGTCATTTTTGTAGTTGATTCTGATTCTAATGAATGCTTAGACGTTATTTTAATGTTTATTAGGCTAAATAGATGCATAGTATTGAACTCACACCACGATTATGTTATTATTATGTGCTTATATGTGTAGTTTTGTCTTTAACTTCTAGCTTTCATAGATGTATTGAGTCAGTTTTCAAAAACATTGGCTTGTTATTCATAGTATGTCAGTGAGAGAAAAACACTTTGTTATCAGAACATTGCAGCTGTTACTAACGAAACAACCATAAACTAAATGGAGGATATGCACAAACTTACCGAATACTAGCGTTTAAATTGAAGAATCAACATTGTGCTGTAAATTTATTTGAAATACAGTGAGTGATGCGATCTTCCTTAGGAGCATAGGTGCTGTGAAAGAAGTTGATGTCTCTTCCCATTGTACAGTAGCCTCCACACGTCTAACACAAACATACACTCTATATACTCACAAAAACTGTCAGTTATGATGCCCTCCCAATCTCTGAGTTAGCATGGATTGATGTGCGTCCAAGCCAAAGACTTTCAGATATGCTTACTAAGAAAAAATGATAAGATGGTGGGGATACAACAATGAAACAACCCAGCAAGCAACTACACAGTCACTTACATGTGTATTCTCACTACATTGTCACACACATTCAACATAGCTTAGCCCTTCTCTAAGCTACCCTCTTTCTTCATTTCTAACCACCTTTCTCTGCTTCCTGGTTACGGAATAATCGTTGTGCTGATAAACGTGACAAGTACTTAAAAGCTTTATAATGATTGTCCAGGAGCTATTTCACTTGGCACTTCACTCCTACTGATTGTTGATCCTAGAGTAAGTGTGCCACTTTCTTAGCCCTGTTCATTTTTTTACTATTCAATTATTTAACCCTAAGCATGCAGTGTGAGAGGGTTATAGTACTCATTTGGCTTGTCAGTCAGTCCCAATAAAATTCTTTAATCCAATTCTAAGCATAAGTCAGTCTTTGGATCTTGTGTTTCAATTATTTATGTGTTTTTCCAGATAACTGAGTTAATTTTGTAGGAGTAAAGAAATACTTGCTTGCCAGATAGAATATTGGTACTCATCTTCTTCTTTGAAGGAATAACGAAACATTTATATTCTGAAACTAAGTTATTCTTAAAAAATGACATCTATTAAATTAAAAAAAAAAGATTAAATTGTTCGTCTTATATTAAAAACATTCTCACAGTTGTAACTCGCTTGGGATTCTATAACTGGTTTGATTGAAGAGATAAACAGTTATATGACTCCACAGTTAGCATCTTAGCTATATTTTATCACACTCCACATGCCACCTCCCTGTCAAATTGTTGCTTGCTTATACATGGAATAATGAAAGCTTCCTTACGTAGAGTCATGGTGGAGGATAGCTCTATAAAAAGTGTAAATTAAAAGTTCATGACCTGTTATGACTAGTATCATAACATCTCTGTAATCATTTGATTTGTTGAGTCAGATTTTTAATTATTTCATGTTGTTATGATTTGCATTCATGTTTACAGTCATACTGAAAGCTTGATGAATGATTATAGAATAGAGTTGATAACAACTTATTATAATATACATAAATCATTGATCTCATTTGATTGATAATATAGCTGCTATCTTTAAGAGTTAGTGCTGTAACATAATTGAAGACACTGGTAAATTATTTGAATTTTACAAAATTGACTGTCTTTGTTACCAAACATGAAGATCTTCAGAGTACCTACATTAATGTTTGAAATATTGTGGGTTCTTCATCTCACCAGCAGTGAAATAGGTATTCTTACTGTGTAAATGTAATTAAGATAGTGAAGAGGAAGCTGAGTGACAAGAAAATTTAGTTTATAATGAAAAATAGTTGAATTATGATCTTTTAATGACTTTTTAAATAATCATAAACAATTTTAGGTCTAAGTATCAGCAAGGTTTTCAAGCTGAACCTAAGGAAGTTCACTTATGTGTTATAGTTATAAATAAGAATATCTTACATGTTCAACCCCCCCACCCCCCACTATCTATGTCATGCTTTTGCTCTATGCTTTTAAGGAAGCCTTAGAAATAGCTACCACTATCTAGTTTGATTTCCCTGTTATTATTTCTTTTGTAAAACCCAAAATGAATGATAGTTCCACACCTAAAAGAAATTATTATAAAATATTGTGCTGAATTTAAATAGCATATTCTATTGTTTTTCTACAAGCTATTCTATTTTCACTTGAAGTTAGAGCCATTATGACTTCATATAGTCAATATAATATTAATTGTACTCTCTATTTCATTTGTTTTTAGTTTAATCTAATTATAAACAAATAAGTGAAATATTCTTGACAAATCATTAAAATCGTGCATGCCTTTGAAAGGATATAATGTCTTTGATAGCTATGTGAATATTTTTATATATGTATTTTGTACTGGATTTTTTTAATGATGCTTTTAATAATTAATGTAATTTTGATTCCTTTGGCCACTAATGTATAGATTATGCTGGATAGTAATAGTTTTAATCTATTTATGTGATGTTACTACATTCACCGTAATGAAACTCATTAAACAATAGTCAAAACATGAATAATATGAACAGCGAATGTACTAGGGTTGCTTATCAGAGTCACAATTATTCTAAAAAGTAGGAAACAAAAGGCTTATTTGCCCCATGATATTAATTCTGTAGAAAATATTTGTCATCATTTAGCTGTACTATAGCAATAAGCATACAGAAAGAACGAAACATAATGAAGGTATTATTGTTGTATATTTTATTACACATTGCAGGTAATTCTACTACTATTAATATTACTTCACATTCAGAATCAATATTTACATCTACAGAAGGACACACTCCCAGCTCTGGAAATGATGCTGTAATAGTTGGTGTAGTAACACCTATAGTGATTATTGGAATTGCATCAGGTATAGGAGCTATACTCATATGGAAGTACCTTAAAGGAAGAAAATTGAATTTGTTAAAAAGAAACAGGACCACCCTAAACCATGAAGACCTGAAAAGTGATAATTTTCCAAAAATATCATCTCATCCTCAATATGAGAGTATGGATCTGGAAAATTCTATTGAGTTTGGGTACAGTGATGCCCAATATGCTTGTGTTGCATTTTCTGAACAACCGAATGGAGAACAAGACAATGAACAGGTAATACAGCATATTGATAATATAGAATCAGACGATCACGATTATGAGTTAATTCAATCAACTCCCAGTCTTATAATTCACACCAAAAGTGAAAATACGCCCGTAAATTCGGAAGCAAGGAGAAGTGAAAGTGATGGCAACATTTGCGCCGAGTACGCAACTATCAATAAAGTGCGACACAATAAAGCACACATTAGTTATGCCGACCTTTGTGATATCCTAGAGGACCATATGACGCCAGTTGTTCCAGCAAAATCAGATGACTTGATGCAAGATTTGGATCATGATTCATAACATGAATCACACAATAAATTCATAGTGTTAGAAATTTAATTGTATTGATTATCATTTTTAGAGATTATTTATACAATTTTATTACTTTTATTTTTGATTATTTATTCTACTATAAGATTTGAACTTTATAACTGTATGATAACCCTTTACATACTGTATATATTAGAAAAACATATCTATTAGTACTAATGAACACTGACTTGTTCTTTAATAGCCTAAAGTAAATAATAAGCCTACAATTCCCAAAATATTTATTATTGCAAACAATTATTAATGAGCCTTCTTCTTCAGTTTCATTAAAGTAGAGCATGGTAAACTTTGAAGTACATGTGCAAACAAATTCTAATTACATCTTTAAATTTTAATTTGGAACAGTTTAATAAAATCGATTAGGCATTACACTGAAGAAATATTAATAATATTGTATTTTTTTTATTACCAACCCAATGTATTATTATAGTACAAAAACACACGTCAATATTGCAATATCCTCTAATTACATTGTAGCTATTAATTTACATGCAAGAGCAACTGAACTGATATGCAGACATCTCTAGTTGAGATCCGTATGCTGTATATCTCAGCAGTATATGCTTATTTTAAGCTTCTGTGTTGTTGTATCTAAGATAAGAAGGAGAATGTTTAAATGAACATCGGCAACAACAGCTATAGCTTAGTTACTAAGTGCTGCTATTACAGAAAATACATCTCATTTCTATGGAAACAAAGTAATAGTTGCTAAAGAAAATACAGAATAAGATCGTGCAATACACAAAAACCTGATATTTATATTACTATACATGGGTGTAAAAGCCACTAACATCGCTTCAGATAGGCTATTCTTTCATAAGAAGGACTTGAAATTGATATTCTTCTTTTATAAGTTGCTAGCTTAAATCTCCATCATTATGGACACAATTTCATACTCTTCTACTGCGGAAGATAGCAATGAATCTGACTCAGGAAGTGTAGGTACTATTGTGATTATAGTTTGTATCATTCTAATATTGCCTGGACTATCAGTAGCCATTTTATTTGTGCTTAACAAGCTGAAATGTAACATTAAAGAGATATATAATAGATTGATTAGAAGGCGTCAGCAAAAGAGTGTACAGTTACAGCAAACTAATTTAACTTCGCCAGCCAGCACAGCAATTATTAAGGGAACAGGTCGGGATAAAGAAGATCTGAATAAAACTGCTTCCCAAACAAAAGTGTTATGCCAAGATAATTGGTCTGAACTGGAAGAAAACATTGGTAATATCCTCGATATGGACGACATAGACTTGAACAGATGCATGACTGGTACCTATGCCACTGTGGACTTGAAAATGAAGAAGAAAACCGAAACATCTTTTTCAAAGGCGAGTCTTAATATGGAAGATGGTGAAACTGATGATGATGTCTTTGCTTTTAGTGCTATGAATAATTCTGATGATGTGCAATCTACTGTAGACTTGCTCATGTCCCCACCCATTCCAATTAAATCGGAACAACTATTAGCTGATTTGAATTATGAAACTGTCACTAATTAAATATACACATGAATGATGTATACATTTCATTATGAACAGCTATTTTACTATGTGGTGTTACTTTATGAACTCATTTAGACTAGAAACTAATAGATATAATTTGCTGTTTCCAATTGTTTGACTTAAAATTCAGTAATCAACAAATTGGGAAATTGTAATTGTTTTAAAAATATTGATAATTAATAATAACAGCTGTATTAATTTACTTTCAGTATAATTATTATGTTATTGCATATTGGCTAGATGTTTTCAGTGCATTTTTTAATACTTGTATGAAATTATATTGATACTTTTATTAATAGTACTTCATTTGAATCTGTGTGTCTGCGATTATATTTACTCACAAGCAACAAAATAAACTAAAAATAAAAAAAATTGGGACTTAAGGTTGCCTAATGTATAATGCGAACTAGAAAACAATAGTATAACACAGGAAAGGTCACTCCTTCATGTGATGATTTTATAGCTATCCATAAATCATCACATTATAATTATAACTGTAGCTAAGACTTTTTTATTTAGTATTTTGATATGTATCATTAAAGACGGCAGTGGTTCAGGGACTATAGTAGCATCTTCAAATGGGGTACCAACACAAAAACACAGTGAGTAGCAGCAACTAGTCATTGCGTACGAATAAAATAAGTTGGTATAGTCTCACAATAAAGTGGCAATAAATAAACTTCTAGCTAGTAAGCAATAAAATAATAATAATAAAGCTCACGGTAAACACGGACAGTGCAAACTACTTAAGTTAGTATTACTCTGAGAGATTCTATTTATTGCACAACAAAGCTAGCTTGTGGAATAAAAATGCACAATCATTGTTATTCATTATACAGGTTAAGCCGTTTTTAAACAATTATCAATTGGCGTATGTAAACCTCAGCATCTTATTTTCAATGCTAACATTATGGGGTCTTGACAGCCTTGGCTAGAAAGTTTGGTAGTGTTCTAGCTAGTGCAGTATATAAATTGAATTTTCTTAGTTTATCTAATCATAACCTGGAACATTACTTTTTTAATAAAAAGTAATTATACATATAATATTGGTTATAAGATATGTATTATTTGATCATTCAAAAGTCATCTGTAAAAGTATTAGTTGCAAGTAAAGTAGATATAAATATGCATGGCTAACTACTCACTACAATAATCTTTTCATTACTGGTATTAAACATGGTAACTTATTTTCACACTTAATTGAGTCTTAATGTCTCGAATATTTTTATAATTGAATTCATGCACTACACATGAATAGAAGATGTTTGCTTTTTCTCACTTATTTCCCACATTTCCATCATCAGATTGAGTAAATTCATTGAAGTCTCTCTCTAATTCGTCAATTGTGCAATAAGTTGTTAAATTTGTTGCACAGAAATATTCAACGTTTCCTTCAGAAGAGAAGGATGAAACATGGTTGTCTTCTAATTTCATTTCAGCCACTGTGTCATATATGGGATTAGTAGATACATTAGGTGTGCCTTTTGTAGATTTTTCGTTTTTTAATACACAGTCTGAAGGAATCATGTCCCTTATTGTAGCATAAAGTGGCAAAGTCAGTTCGTTGTGTATAACACATTCCTCATAAGCACTTTTATTACTGATCTTAATTGTGTGAAGATTTATTGTAGCTCTTTCTGAAATTGATTTCTTACGCTGTCTTATTTTCTTTGTTAGACCTATGATGAATAGTACAAGTGATGCCACGAGCGTTATGGATAATAAAGTAATTATGATTGAAATGATCAAAATATCATGGCCTAGCTTATCAGCTTTATTTATAGTAACAGGTATGCTATTGTTAGCTAAAATTTGTAATACAATGATTCCGGAATTTGAGTTATTTATAAATGATGTAGTTAAGTTTGACTGATTTGCTGAATGTGTTGAATTAGGCATGTCAGTTGTTTTCAAATTAATGTCTGAATCTGTAAATAATTTTTTTATGTGAAAAGTAGATACATAAGAATTGGTTGTAGCAATAGTGTTTGGTAATTCTCCAATAGGCAGTGTGCATTGACGAGCTGAGTTACTAAAGAATGATATTTCAGCAATGTATGGTTGCAGAGATGTATCAAATACCAGAGTAATAATTCTAGCAGTAGTCGACAATGCCATATTACAACTTCTCACCAAATGACTACATGATGGTTCTATTGCGATAGTTCCTATAACATTATTATCACCAAGAACTTGAATACTGTTGGCTCCTATTCCTTTGGAGGGACAGTTAAACATGACTATTTCAATAAGCTCTACTCCAGTGTATGTTGTAACTCCATTTGTATCAAATACTGTGTTAAAGTCAAATGTGATAGAAGAAGACGATGTAGATGTGTTGAGTGTTAGTAGTTGAGTTGCCCACATGTCTTCATCTAGTCCAGTTAGTGTGGGAATACCATCAAATAAAACACTACTACGTGGAGTATTACATACTCTACCAGAATCAGACACATTAGAACAATGACCAGTGGCAGATGAACCATGTATAGACAATGCTGGTTGATTAATAGTGATAAAGCCAGGATAAACTAAGGAACAAGTACAACTTCACATAAAAGACACTTCTCTGCTATAAAATGTGCAATAAAATGTATTTACTACAAATTTTGCTAGTTTTGTTAGATATTCATTTATAGCAAAAAAACAACAACATGTTTAAAGAAAGCCTTTTCATTTAAATAGTTTATTAAAAATCTCAAGTGTAATCGAAATCAAAATAATATACTATATAGTCAGTACTTACTTTGTGCTTCCCCATTATGGATAAAGAAAATCCAAAATAGTAATAGAAAGTTCATATTACTACTACAGGGCATGATTACTGGTTGTAATTCAAAGTAATGACTAACTATAGAGTTGACCTCAAGCATAATATAATTATGGTAATAAACAAAAACTAATTAATGATTTACACTAATTAATATTTAGTATAATAACAATAACATAAGCTCATGTGCTTGTAAATTGTTGATGTGGGGCAGCTTTACTTATGCACTTTACATGTGTAGAGATAGTTTTTCCTGGTTTATACTGCAGTAAGTTAATATTATCTTTTTGTGAACAACATGACTGACATGTTTAAACTACACAACGTAATGAGTGTACATAATGATGTGTTGCCGTTGCCATGATGATAACGTAGTTTGCTGTGTTCAATTAAAGTACAATTGTTTAATGGTACACTCTTAATATGACAGGGAAATTCCTGCCTGCTTTATATTAAACTTGTCTTAGACCAAAATACTATGTGATAAAAATGTCTCATTAGTAAGAGAAGATAGTTTGACAAGAATTAGAATGAGGCTGAAAGCAAACAGTAGTATCTGTGTAATAACCATTATACTGATGCCGAGTGATTAGCATGAGTTGTCTTTATTGCATGTTTGTGCTTGTAGCTATAGTCTTGTATGCTTGTTTTTACTGTGAAAACATGTTTGGAGCTACTAAGCCTCTAGCTGAAGCATTCCTGAATAATCATATTTATGTAAAGTTATATAAAGTGATATTAGCGTCAATAGACAAACTAAGTATGTGGCATGTATATATTGACGGAGAATTAAGTTCACAAGAGTATACTATAATAAATGGAAGCCATGAGGCAAATGCTTTCCATGAGTGTGTACAACATCTTTCTATTCGTTTATGAAATTGCATATATTCAAATCAAATTTGATTTTTTTGGCTCTTCATTATTTGAAGACTTTATAGTTACGTTATGAAATGATGAGCACCAATGATATAAGTCCTTACAATACAGAAATCAGTGGAGTAAACTGTTTAAAGTTCAAATCAATCAACAATGTTGCAATGAACAACAACAACATATTCTACAAGTACATATTTTGGTCATCTATGTTCTGTATAAGTGGTAATATTTGCTCTCACTATCCATAATGCAGTATTAATGGTTATATATACTACGTACAAAAATAATGAAAACTTTGCAGTTAATGGTCATATGAATAGATTCTATTATCCATGGAAAGCTATAATGTTTAAACTTTCCTTTACAAATCATAGTTGATTTAAAGAGTGAGACTTAAGTGCAGTTACAAGTGTAGTAGTATAATTATAAGGATGTTAGCTATGAGTGTGGTGATGAAATTTAAGAAACGTGACTATTCATAAAATATATGAATAGTCACATTTATGTTTTATTATTATACATTTAATGTTACTGGAGTGAGAAAAAAAGGTCTTTCAGATATTCCACTAAACCACAGTGTTTCAATATTTGTAACATCTTTTCCAACTGTAAATATTAAAATAATAAGGGTAAAAGTGATGGAGAAATGATACTTGTATTTAAATACATTTAGGATTATGTGCAATGTCTGTTCCATTCAATCATAACAAGACAGCTGATAACAGAGCTTTGGAAATTGTATAGCATAAATAACATTATAATAATTATTACGTATCAGTATTATACTGCGTACAGATTGTAAGAATTTTCAACACTTTGCAACTTCTGTTGACTACTTTTTTGTCTTTAGAACATAAAATAAATTTTTAGAAATCAAAGTACGAATGAATAAAGCATTATGCTGAGTGTTGCTGTTTTTGTAAAGCGTTAATCAGTTACTTTTTGAAACCATATTGTTGATTGATATTTTCAATCATCCAATCATTAAGTTGAAATTACTTTCAGTATGTGTTCACTTCTGCTAATTACAATATTTTTAATAAGGCCCACTGGAATGTTTACTACAAATGTCACATATTTTGGCTCTGCTTTGTGAACATGAATACACATAATAATGTAATATTTCATTCATAACGTTGTTCATTAATATTGTGATGGCTAACCAGGATAACAGTGGACTGAAGGTAGCAATAACAGAGATGGTTTATCTTCAGTTTATTAAATATTATTATCAATTAAGTTTTAATTTTAGTACACTTTCTGTGAGTTAATTACTAGTCATTTCCATTCCCCCTTTAAAATGTTTATTAACAATAGAATATAGCTAACTATTGTTGTAAATTTTGGGAAACATTAATAGCCTATAAATTTTTTAAAACTTAGCAATATAATATCCAAGAAGTAAGCTCTAAGGTTTTTGTTATATAATTATTACACAAAATAGCTATGTGGACTTTTAATACTTACAAACTGCGAGGTAAGTTTTTAGTAATAGTTCTTGTACTAGAGTTAAGTTTACAGATTCATTACTGATTTATTAGGTTTTTTAAATTTGATCTTTTTTATTACCCTCATCTACAAGTTCTTCCCATTGGCTAAACCACAAAGTAAGTTTAAAGTGTTTACTTATTCAAAATACAGAATATTTGAGATAGCAGTTAAAAAGTCAATATCATTATTGCATTATTATGAAATAACTACTTATTTAAATTTAAATATGTAGTAAATATATTGCCATTCTTATTTTGAAATCACATATTAGCAAAAGATATGTAGATTAATGAGATGATATGCGGAGTTCCATAACTGTTAGTTGAATATATATATATATATAATTTTATCCCTACAAAGAGCAATTTTGTAAAGAAATGTGTAATTTTATCTACTTTTTTTTTATGTAGTTATTCCAGCATCCTTTACTGTACAAGCAAACACAATACAAAGGCATGGATCATCTGGTGCTAGCGCTATATGTCCCATTCCTCTAGCATCAAAAATGTGCTCTGATCCCATTGGAAGTTCTCTGTTTGATGGTGTCATTCCTGAGTTGACTGGACTAACCGGAGTCATGTGGGCAGAACATCTAGCGACACTCTCATCACCTTTAAACTCTGACGTACGTTTACAATTTGAATTTAGACACGGTACTAATGCACAAGAGATGTCAAGAATTGAATCTATAGAAGTTATTATGATTAACTGCACCTCAAGAAATATTGGAGCTACTATTATTACAGTTTGGGAATTTCATGAGTCTTCAGGATTACAATTTGTTGCTTCATCAAGTAATTACTATTCATGTGATGGATTAGTTAGGGTGTGCATTGATTTATCACATCCTATCTCGCCTCAAAATTTATATTTTATGTTTGATGGGATGCAATACGTCTATTTAGGTGAAATATTTTTTCATACCAACAACACTTGTACTGTTGATTCTACTGTGAATGTGTCCACAAAAATTTCTTCTACATCAACTATAGGTAAATTGTATTTATGTGTACAAAAGAGGATACTTTAATATTGCCTTATTGATTGTAGTTTACTCACAAATAATCTTATTTATGTAATTGTTTTAATAGATCAGAGTACTGCTATAACAATTCTACCATCTAATTCCAATTACGACTACAAAGAAATGATAACTTCAGCTATTGTGTCAACTGGGAAAGTTTTAATTACTTCAAATTCTTATAATATTTTGAATAGCAGTGACAACCAAGATTTGATGACTTCAATTAATAATGCATCAACAGAGGGTGTGGTTATTACATCAAATTCAAAAAATATTTTGAATGACATCATAATTATCACTGTTTCTATTGTGACAATACTTTTATTTATAGTTCTAATAACCTTTATCTCATTATTATTGATCTTTAAGCATTGCAGGAATTTAAATGCTAAAAAGAATGATGTCAGATATGAAGAGAGTTTGCAAGCTAATGATAATCAACCTCAAGGCAACTTCTATGATTTAGATTTGAGTGAAGAAAACAGATTCAGTGAAGTTCTAGATTATCCCATGTACGAGAGTGTTAACAATCATCGCCGTGACAGTGAAAATATGGACTATGTAGACATGACAGGTTCTGTGCATTCCGAATATTTCTCAAAAATTAATATTTACACAGATCAGATTGAGGTCACTACAAATGATGAACCTAATACAAATAACAGCATCGCTGATCCGAAACGGGAGTATAAAGTTGATAGTGTGTATAGTTTATACTCAGAAGTTGATCGTGAGGAGATTGCCAAATTACAAGGCAAGAAGAGTGATCATGGAGCAACACATAATAATCGACACGATATCGAGTCCTTTATAGATACGAAGGAGCCAGAGTACGCCCAAGTGAAAAGTACTAAACCTGAAATGCGTCACATCACTGAAAACAATAGTGATAATAATAATATAAGAGCAGATGACTCCAAAGTACCAGCTGAGTCTGAAAATTACCCACAGACTTGTCTAATTAACAGTAAATAGATTGTTAAATTGTAAACTAAACAATTTTTGCTATTAGTGATTGTCATGATTGTGTCATACAGTGCTTATACTTCTGTATAGCTAGTAAATACATTGTCATATTATCAGAATACATAACTTGTGTTATTAATATAATTAATAATGAAAGTAAGTATGATCATGTTTTGCTGTATTTTGATGAATAAATGATTAATAGTTAGGCTAATTAATTTTCTTTAATTGTTTGCAAAATGTGTGGGTGTTTCTCATGATGAATGTATAGAAGAATTATTGCCCTTTGGGAATGTACAATTGAATTTATACTGCATTAAGTAACTACCAAGCTCCCTGCCATTGTTGCAATCACTGTAAAAACGGAAGTGTGCATAGCACACCAAATAAGGTGTGCTAATGAAGTCTCAATACACACACCATTTTTGGAGTGCACAGCACACTAAATCTGGTGTGCTCAACACACTAAAATATGTGGGATAGCACACTCTTTTAGGTGTGTTGTGCACATTTCTGATTTCAGCACACATTCTTTTCAATTTTTCAACAACGTATTATAAACAATGATAGGATATGACCCAAAATCTAGAATTAGTCTTAGTGACCCTTACTCTACGTCTATACCATATCAAATGCCAAAACAACTTAAAAGACCCCAAGCGTGCCGTGGAAAGACTAGCTACTTTTTAATTCTCTCTCGTAGTTCAATAAACGGGGAATGGGCGGAGTTTCAAACAAGCAGCTAAAAAAAAAGCGGCATAGCTTTGAGACTATTGCATGCAATCTACTAGTCTCGCAAGCCAGACCTTTGCCGACCCCTTACCGCTACGCGGGGGAAGGAAAGGGTCTGGACAAGTGCTATAGCACGTTTCGTTCCATTGGAATTTAATTGTGATGAAATATAACGCAATGAAACCGACACGTAACCATTAAAATGATAACGCGTTAAATTTAAGAACGACCAGATGGACTATTGCACTGTGAGAAGCCAAGTAAGTGCAGAATGACCACTACAACTACAGATGCTGCCATAGTCAAAGCTGCGGAGTCTTTGGGATACAACCTTAAGCCAGAACTCTACAGAAGTTTGTAGGTGGCAGGGATGTCTTTGTATCTCTGCCGACTGGATATGGTAAATCTCTGTGCTACATTCTTCTGCCCAGAATATTTGATTTGCTCAGAGGAGTAGAAGACAAGTCTGTTGTGATTGTTGTATCACCATTAGTAGCACTGATGAAGGATCAGGTAGCATCTATTACTAAGAATGGGTTATCAGCTACTTATGTGAGTGACATAGACAAACATTCGGCCTCCACAGTTGAGCAAGATGTAAGGAATGGTAAATATAGAATTGTTTTTATGAGTCCTGAAGCTTTATTCTTATCAGCAAAGTGGAAGAGTATGCTGTCATCTGACGTATACAGAGAATATTTGGTTGGTTTTATTGTGGATGAGGCACATTGTATTAAGAAATGGTAAGTAGTACTCAGGCTATGTCTGCAGTCCTATTATGCTGTTATAATAAAGACCTTTACAGATGATAATAATGGGTATAAATAGAAATTGTATATCACTAACACTTATAGCATTAACTATTGGAATATGTTATATGAATAGGGCTGTAAACTTGAACAATTAAGGATAACTAATCGTACACATGTTAGCTACCTAATCACATGATATAGCATAATTAGTAACTTTTATCAAGCTCTATGTAACAGTGTATATGTTAATTGACATATGTATAGGGGCGACAAATTTCGAAGAGAATTTTCTCATTTGGGTGAAGTGCGCAGTATTGTTCCCACGAGTGTAAGAGTGATGGCTTTAACAGCGACAGCAACGAAGACAACTAGGAAGTTTATAATTAATAGTTTAAATATGCAGTTACCTGATATCATATATATCCCTCCAGTTAAGGATAATATAGTTTATAATGTATTGGACAAGCCTAAAGACATCAGTGAGTACTTCGAAAAAATTGTGGACAAGTTGAAAGTTGAACGAGCAAACATGCCTAGAATCATAATTTTTTGTAAAACTTACAACAGCATTATTTTGATTTATCAGTATTTCAAGCGTAAACTTGGCAAATATTTTGTTGAACCTCCTGGATCTCCTGATTTTGTAGTCAATAGACTCATTGATATATATACTCACTGCACGCATGAAACTGTAAAAAACAAGATCATTTCACAGTTTACACAACCATCATCCAACCTTCGAATAGTCATTGCCACCATTGCATTTGGCATGGGAATCAATTGCTCTGATGTACGTCATGTAATTCACTGGGGTGTGCCTGCGGATGCTGAGATGTATGTCCAGGAATGTGGAAGAGCTGGGCGAGATGGTGAATTGTCATGCGCTACCATATTGAAAAACAATGCTGATTTAAACAAACAATATACAACTCAGCATATGATAGATTATTGCAACAACAAGTCTGCTTGTAGGCGAAGAATCCTTTTCGAAGATTTTCCTGGCTGTCAATTCACTTTTAATGGGTGCAAATGTTGTGATGTTTGTCAGCTGTCTTGTAAATGTGGACAATGTTGTAATAATTTGAAGTTATTTAATTATTAATTTTTGTAATTTAGTTATATATAAATTAATTAATTAAATCATTTTTTGCAACATATGTTGAAAGTTATTTAACTATGCATAAATTTAAGACAAAAATTAATGACAAGATGTATAATTACAAACATTATCTAGAATCCAACCTTTAAGTTCTGTTTCAGATAAGGTTCGTATCAAGTTGGGCTTCAGCTTTGAAAATGACTTGTGCGTACACGTATTAAGAAAATTTGATTTACACAACTGATCAATGATTTGATGCAAATCTTTCATGTACGACTTCTCACTATGGTCTCCACCCTTGTTTAGTAAACCAGCTTGCTTATCATATGCAGTTAACACCTTCATGAACTTGCCCACACACTTTCCAGCTCTCACAATTGCCTTTTCTGACTTGTTGCTTCCCAATCCTTCAATAGATGACTTGATAATTCTATTCAAGTGTTCCATGTGAAGATCACAGCTGATGTTTCTACCAAGCTGCCCGTGGACATTGATGAAACGCGACCACTTTATCTGTTCAGCAAGGTTGGGCGGCAGAAAAACGTTACATTGAAGTAACAAAGTTAATGCTTCCATGGCATAATTAGTATGCCCAGTGGCCCTAAAGAGGAGCAAAAAGTACTTCCACATGCGTAAAACTCGATCACCATCTCCCTCTCTCACAGCGTCCTTAAAGTTGAGAAACAACAGACCAAGGCTAATCACCTCTTTCCCGTAGTTGTGGTTTGATGAATCCTGAGATGATGACTGAGGTTGTGAAGGATCACAAAACTCGGCTTCTAAGTCAACATACTTCTCCACAATGGCATCAGCAATCTTCATTAGCGTTGTACTTCGCAACAAATCTTCTTCCATCCACGAGTCTGGAGACACAATCGAAGAATGGGGAGAATCCTCAATAGCTGTCATGCCAAGGAATGACATCACAGCCACTAATATATATCCCGTCACACACAGTTCCAAAAAATCTTCATTGGCATTCACATCACTCTTCACCTGCTTCGTCACATTCCTCCGATTGACTAAGTTTCTCAGGTGATACAAGGTACCAACATCCATTCCTGATGATGTATCAAACAGCCTCTTCCATATAACCTGCAACAGATGGCAAGACAATGTCACATACTTACGAAGAAAAAAACAGACTTGGCACATCAGCATAATATTTGAGAGCAGGTTATATAAGTTCCAAATACATAATATACTCTGCCTAGACTAGATGTAATGAAACAAAGGGAGTATAAAACGAGTACATGAACCTCATCACATAGTATAATCTATATTCATGAGTATTAGAACTTACATCCATGAAGCACACTTTAGCATGCCAATCCTCTGCTACTGGCAAGATCCCTGCCAGAGTGTGCTTCACAAGTTCCGATGTAGAGCGTATCAGCTGAGCACCTCTTGCTCTAGCAACTGACAAGTAGTCTCCACCAAGCAGTGTGGTCAGAAACTGCTTGTCATCGGTGATGCCAGTGTCTGGAATTTGCTTGTCACAGCTTACTGAAGGGACATACATCTGGTAGTGCTCCAGGATTTCCGTCATGTCCTCATACATAGTCTCATTTTTCAGCAGCACTCCAAGTGGAACCTGCAATGTTTGAGTGTTAGTGCATATTCTATGTCAGTAGTTACATTATCACTTATATGTAATAGAATGGGTGATTCTATAACTAGGTAAGCATACAGAATTCTTTTTATTTGTATTCACTCTGGCAACTGAATTTACAGTTACAGCTTTCTCATGAAAATTATGCTACAGCCAATTAACATGAAAATATTAATACAAAAAGATGATAATTCTCACCACTTCACTTTTTGCTGACATTTCCTTTGAGTACTTATGAGGAATGTGGTTCTCTACTAGCCCTTCATAGTCCATGCTGAAGAATGGAATGAACTGCACTATCTGTCTTGCCACTAACACAGAGAAATCATTTTTTAATGACTTGTAATCCTCCAAAGTAGGGATGATGTCAAAAGGAGTGACTTCTGTTGGTGTTGTATCTGAAAATTCAGAGAAATCGACTCGATCTTTCACACCATAGCAATGGACACAATGGAGGGAGCGAGTCTGTGAATCACTGCGCATGTACCGTGGCTTAACATTTTTGTCGACATTGTCAAACACAATTTTGTATCCAGCAGTAACGGACAAATCAGGTACCTCTGTTTCATCCGCCATCGGCTCCAAAGTTGATGTGTCCATGTTGAAGTCATCGCCTGGCTCCATGCTTGCTGATGTGTCTATGTCGGACGCTTCACCTCGCTCCAAAGTTGGCGGTGTGCTGAGGTCGTCATCGAAACTTAGTTCTTCATCCAAATCTGTAAGGTCTGCATCAGGGCTTACTTCACTGACCGAATCTAGTGACCACACAGGAGACTGCGGAGGTGAAGGTGATACACCATGGCCAATAAACGGCAGTGCGACTGTCTGTTGACTATCCTGTACATATAACAATAATTATGTTGTATTTTTTTAGATGTACAGTATTATTAATACCTTCGATACCATTTTCTCTTCAGCAATTCTCTTCCAATCCAGAACTGCTGCATCAAAGTTATCTCCAAGCCTATCCACCAAATCAATAGTAGCAGTATGAGATAATGACAAGCCAACCTTCTGTAGCCGCTGGTACACCTGTGTGTACATATATATTTCTAATATACCATCATATATGTTAAGCATTTCGTACCTGTTTTGCTGAATGTCCAGCATACAAAATCAGGGAGATCACATTTTGAATTAGGGAGCACGATGACCGTCTATGCTTGAGAATAATCCCCAAAATGGCAACCAAAATCAAGTCACTATTTCTCCTGGGTACTCTAGTTCTCAAGCAAGCCCTCAGCAGAATAACCAGTGTTGGCGCATGGGAATGCAGCTCCTGAATAATGGTCTTGGCATCAAATGATGAAAGGCTTTCTACCGATTTGTTACGCACAGCTGAATAATATTTATCAGAACACATAGCTATAACTTCATGGTTTAATATTTTGGACACAGTTTTGACCATTGCCTCCCTTGTATTAGCATTCTGCACACACTGGTTGGAAAATGACTGATAGTTTTTTCGTAATAGTGGCCGGCAAATCCGTCGCCTGGCTGGTGTGACATTAAATGTTTTTACCCTTGACTTGTAGTGAATACTTGCCTAAAACATAATTCAAAGGCTAATATCAATAATGGTCGTAAATGAGAACAATTTTACCGTAAGTGCTGGTGATCCGGCTTTTGTTGTGGAGTCAGAGGGAGTGACACTAGTAGCATGGGGTTGCGTTTGGGTGACTAGCATTGGTTGTACTAATGCTGAATTTGTGCCCTGTAGTACTGAAAGAGCCTTCCTTACATTATGGCACAACTCATCACTCAGACTGTTATGTCGCTCTATCAGCCTCACACAAGGTCTACATATATAGCCTCCAGCAATTTCACCAGTGTTCTCTTGATTACCTTGAACTTTGCCAATGAAATCTTTCAATGTTTGATAGACAGACTGCAGAGCATGGCCAGACAACAATCTTCTCTGTTTCTTCTCCTGCTGTGTGGAGACATCTTTTCCGCAGCTAGAACAGACCTCCATAAACAGCTCTGACACATAGCTACAGACCCTAGCTGAACTGAGGAAACTAATATTGCAATGCCATGCGTCTTCGCATTTAATTCTTCGTTATTAATTTCCAGCGCCCGCCCACAACTTCTAAGTAAACCACACCCAATCATAAGTAATACACATTTTATACGTTCCTCCAGAATCTGGAGGAATGGAACGAAACGTGCTATAGCACTTGTCCAGACCCTTTCCTTCCCCCGCGTAGCGGTAAGGGGTCGGCAAAGGTCTGGCTTGCGAGACTAGCAATCTACAGCTTACCTCTTGCTGAATGTTTTCCACTACATCGAGTAGAGAGCAGCCAAATATTCCGACCAATTTTACCTTTGAACCCAACACGCGCATTTTTCCTTTCCCACAATTTGAACCGAAGAACTGCGTGTACTTTGAACTTCCCTTGTGGAAAACCAGTTGGGTCATTTGGAATCTGAGTAGGACATCTAGAATTAGGAAAGGCGGGGGCAGGGGCTTGTTCACAGCAAATGCATTACACACCCACAATGACAAATAATAAGCTTCACTCGTTCAATCAACTGACTATCTCCTGCAGCGTCTCTCGATCGAGGGAACTCCATATCAGTATACGAGGCATCCAACCTGACTTTATTTTATTTCTTTATTTTATTTTATTTTATTATTTTATTTTTATTAATTATTTAGAAATTATTCACCTACCTTGAACTTTGGATTAAATATACTAGCTATATCCTGTATCATTTATTATAAGCTTCACTACCACACCCACAAAGTACATTCATTGAACTACACACAAGCTGGCCATACAAATAAGTACTACATTAGTTGACCACACCCACAAAATATTTATTTTGACGTACACCAATTAGAAAATTATCTGCTGGCCACACCCACAAATTAATAATCTACTGACCATGGACACATACTGTTGACCAGCCACTTGTGATGACCTCACCCACATATTAACTCTGATGACCACACCACATTAACTCTGATGACCACACCACATTATTAACTCTGATGACCACACCCACATATTAACTTTGATGACCACACCCACAAAATTTAAGCAATTATTACAAATCAGTTATTTTATTTTTACACAGTACACTTCAATGTTATTCTTCATCAAAATGCCTTCTTGCTTTTTTGTAATGCTGGTTATCTGCCTTTTCTGTATTCGTGGTTATCAATCTTCATAATTAGATTTCGCAGTATCGCTCAAAGGATGAATTTTAATGATCACCAGTTAGTTAGCAGCAACACAGATACAGAGCGATTCGAGCCGGCCTGCAGCAATGATATGTCCGAGCCGGCCTGCAGCAATGACATGTCCGAGCCGGCCTGCAGCAATGACATGTCCGAGCCGGCCTGCAGCAATGACATGCCCGAGCCGGCCTGCAGCAATGACATGCCCGAGCCGGCCTGCAGCAATGACATGCCCGAGCCGGCCTGCAGCAATGACATGCCCGAGCCGGCCTGCAGCAATGACATGTCCGAGCCGGCCTGCAGCAATGACATGTCCGAGCCGGCCTGCAGCAATGACATGTCCGAGCCGGCCTGCAGCAATGACATGTCCAACAGCAATGCTGGGGCAACCTGCTCTAGTTTAGGTATATCAAATTTAATTTCCACATTAATATACAATACAATTCACTTGATGTCAAACCACCAACTGATATATCGTGTAACTCCCAGATTCTTAATTGCAATTAATAGCAGCAAACTATTTGAAGAAAATGCCATGTCATCATTTTAACTTCACAATATGCTGCTTCAATTTGTTTATCTGTAAAACGAGTTGATAAATAATATGCATATTAAACCATAACTGAAGTATGATCAAATTGAATATTGTCCAAATGAATAATATATCTGTTTTAATACCAAGGAATGTGCATATCCTGTCATCTTTGTGGAGCATGGTATTCCCGTAAAGATCGATTGGCTAAGCATCTTGAGTCAGAGCATGGAGTAACCGACGGAGGACACCAAACAGGCCGCTTCTTCTGCCCCTTTGAGTGCAATTTGCCACCATTTCGCACCGTGAAACTTCTTTTATGTCACTGCGAGTTGTTACATGAAAAATCACTAGGTAAGTACATCATTTTTCATAGCAATTATTAATTAATTTTCATACTCTATTATCTCCAATATTTCAACTCTTTCAGCAGACTTGCTAACAAACATATCACTCTATATAAATTAACTATAATATGGATTATCATTCTTTCATGGTCAAGTTTCTGACGACCATTGGGAAGCGATTGCGAATTGGAACTATTACCAACAATTAGGATAAGAACCTTAGCCATCACATAGTGTAACCACTCAGTCATTAAACATTTGCTGTCATTAGACAAAGGTGCGCTTGAACAGTAATTTGTGCGGAAGGAGCTAGCTTAATTAACAAAGATCATTAAAAAATTAATTTACAAAAATAGTCACAAAATAGTATTAAAAATCTCCTTAAATTTGACAATGTTTGCCATGGAGAAAATTTTAGGGTTAAAATTTAATGAAACTACACCCGAGTGCACAAAGGAAGGTGACATAGGTATATGTAATACAAAATGTATTGCGGATACCATATTTCCTTGATCGGAACTGTGGGTGAATACTATTCATTTCAGCTTACCAAACTTGTGGGTTATATGGTAGTGTTCAAGGGTGACTTGTATTAATTTCAGACTTCCACATGTGTGCTCTCCTAAAAGGGAAAATTACCTTCAAAATCTTCTACCACAGATGAATTTGTCACAAGCAGGATATGTCAAGGTGTGGTTCCAATCAAGGAAATACGGTATTTATCATGACTCGGCAAAATTGTTCAACATACTTGAGGCTGACGTTAGCTAAGCAAAGTACACAAAAATTTTTTTTTAAATTTAAAAGATGGTACCTGTAGACACCACTAAGAAAATGCTATTCAGACTATCTCACTTACGAACATCGGTGTGTCAATAGTCCACAGGTACTGAGCACCTTAAATTTAGTTCAATGCAGGAGTTCAAGAAATGGAAGGAATATGAAGAAGAAAGAACATACTCAGCATACGTGCAGCAGCAATCACCTTACTGCCCTAAACTAAATTCAGGTATACGGTATATTTAAATATGTATTCATTTTAGCAACCTGTATGTATAATCAACAGATCTAATCATGAGACATTATTATGTGTGCTGTCGTGATGGCAACTACCGAAATAATTTATCTAAGAGAGCAACAGAAAAACAGAGAGTGAACCAAAAATTAAGCAGAAAAATCGATGGTGTATGTCTTTCACGAATGTACATAAACGAATACAAAGACCATGTTGAGGTAGAGTATGTGCCTGCCCACACAAACCACAAACTGTGTGCGAGTGAGTTGCCACACTTACCTATGCCTCAGAGTGCAATGGATGAGGTAGCTTTTAAAGTCAGCAGAGGCATAGCATCTGACAGAATATTGGAAGGTATGTTGACTACACATCACGAAACTTAATTATTAGTTTCATTTTTGTGAATAAACAGACATCCGAGAGAATGTAGGACACCGAGTGAACAGACAAGACTTTCATCAAAATGTTTTTAGAAAGCATTTGTTGTCAAAACAAGACATACATAATGTCAAGAGAAACGTACTTGATCGTAAAATCAAGCGCCATGAAAATGATGCTATTTCAGTGGGAATTTTAGTGCAGGAGTTAAAAAACGAGACTTTTAACCCTATCCTGTTCTATAAAGCCCAAGGAAGACAAAACTATTTCTGAAAAAAGACTCTTTCATTCTGGCACTACAAACAGAATTTCAAATGGAATTATATAGAAAATTTTCTCACAAAATCTTGTGCATAGATGCCACCCACGGCACTAATGCGTACAGATTCAAGTTGATTACATGTCTTGTTCAGGATGATTTCAGTCAAGGTAATAGTCGAAGTTGTGGAGATAACAATAACAAATATTCTTGTAACATGCAGGACAACCAATAGCACGGTGCATATCTGATCAGGAGACCACTGAAGTAATACAAATTTGTCTGCAATGCATCAAAGATAGATCACCTCAATCTGAAGTTACAGTACTGATGACTGATGATGGTATGAATATAATTATCTATATGTGTCAAAAAATAATTTTCAATAAAGACGTGCAGTGAGATACCTTCAAGCCTAGAAAACCAGAAAAAATTTGTGTTCTATATATGTATGCGCAAAGTGGCAAAACCATAGACACTCATTTACATAATAATGCTGGCATCTTCTCCCATATGACAACTTATGATCAATAAACAGATCAAAGGAAATAATGTGGCTCAATAATAAGTGCATATGTTTATACATTATGGTATTATACTAGATAACACTGGATGGAATGCAGCTGCAACCGTATTTGGACCAATACTTAGACACATACTGTGTCACTGGCATGTCCACAGGTTGGAGATCATTTCTTATGGTATACTAGTATAATGTGTTTGCTATTGTTGCTGTAAAGGTCCTTGGAAAAACCACATTCGTAGCTGCTCCCGTGAAAATCAGGTCAAGATTTATCAAACTCTGTGTATTTTGATTGACTCAATGGAAGGAAGTTGAACTAAAATTTACGGAATATTATACGAAGAATTACCAGAATCGACCTGGTCAGTTGTCAGTTAGTCATCGTTACAAAAAATTCTGTAATTTACATTTTCACACACAAAACATTAACATGCACACATGCACACACATGTACATATACACTCTAATTATGAATTCTTCATAAATGCCATAGTAACATGAGTGATACAATTATATATTTATCTGCTCAATATTACACTTTTTTTAAACTGGTTCCTTAGAAAAGTGGGCCAAGTGTTACCGACACTTTCCGCATGCAGACAGTGATACTAACATGTATCTGGAAAGGTAATAATTAATTATTTAAAGATAACCGACTTTAATTTGAATTTGTAACACTTCATGTAGTTTTCATAACAAACTGAAGACAACGTATCTGAATGGGAAAGTTAACAGAAGAGTTGACTTTCTAGTTACAATTCTTTTGCGAATTGAAGAAGATGCATTTGTCGTACCAACATAAAAGCCAACTTCCTATGAAGCGCATTACAGATAGCACTAGACATCAGCGTGGAATGGATATTCCTGCACATGAAGTACAGGTAACTACAAACCCTGTTGTAATATCCACCAACTGTACACATATTGTGTTTAGGCAAACGGTACTAGTTGGCATGTTCCAAGCACTTCTGGAAAGAAGCCTGACGGATATCTTGTACAACAAGTGCAAACATCCTGTAGTGACTGTAGCGATGTATCTATGGAAGTGTGCAGCCATGCTGATTGCAAGCGCCTCTGCTATCACATGTACTCTTGTGATCAATATTGTTATGACTACAACAATGGTCACATATGTAAGCACATCCATAGAGTGCACTCCATTTGGCTACAATCCACCGACTTTGCTATAAATGACTGTGAACACAGTAGTGAATGTAATCCGGACATGCTTGAAATCGCTGAAATCGGTACAGATAGGCAGACAGGTAAAAAAGCAGGGAAGTGGGTGGGGGATGGAGGCAGAGGAAGAATTGGTAATGCATAAATATATGGTTAATCCATTACAACCACATCCAGACTCAAAAAATATCTCTCTCCCAACTCCATCCCGCACCCCCCCCCCCCAATCTTCATTTTTATACCAAATCAACATCTACTCAGTAGTTTGTTGCAATCTTAGTAGAGTACAGTGTGTACAGTTATTTTCTTTTTTTGCATGAAAACTTAGCAGAATAAAGTGATCGACATCTTTATAATCTTTTTATAGACTACTCACTTCAATTGAAAACATTTCAAAGTCATATGAGGACACTTGAAGAGTCTATTACTGCAGAGAATGTTGCAGTACATCCGCACCTGACCCACATCAATGCTCTACTACACAGTGCGGTTCAGACATGCAAAGCAGCCATGGACATGGAGAAAGTTTTTGATGTAGAAAAGTTTAAAGGTGAAAAAATAGCAGCCAACAAAGATTTGGAACACCAGTGGAGTTTCAAGAAAACTTCTAAGCCACCTGGAAGAAAGAAAGGACAAATTTTTAGGTATGTACAAATCTAACGCTGTTTTTAGTTAAGCAGAGGGAATGAATATAATTATGATGCTGCATTGTTAAAGACAGGAATCAACAATTACAACATATCATCAGATTAGCCATTCGTTGGCGTCATATCTAACACAGCAATCCATGAGCCAGAAAAATTGCACACCAAAATATTCTTCTGAGCGTTGGGCATGCAGTTACATGCAATTCTAATTACTCATGTCTATGATGTCATTCATTAGTGATCCAGTTACTACAACTGTGATCCAAAGGATAACAGTTTACTTATAATTTAATCACAAAAATTTCCTCTTTTCACCCACTCCCTAACTCCTCCCACTCCCCATGTACACACAAACAATACACACGATCAAATGCACACACATACAAACCATACTCACGGACACACAAACACACACACGTACCTGCAAGTGAACAAATGTGCACACACACTACACAATTTTGACAACACAACTCGCCAATACACTACAACAGAGCATCAGTAGTGTGAACCCACAACACAACTCCAAAATATTATTCAGCTGCTGCCACATGTCATTCTAACCAACAAATTGATGTGTTTAATGATTTCATATCACAAGCTAACTGTAGTTAAGAAAATGAAAATAAAAAGATCAGAAGACTCAGAACATTATTACAATGCTGACAATATATGAGGGGATATTGACAAAGAAACTTCAACAATCCTCACGTGCATGTGTGCTGAAAGTTAAAAACTAGTCAAACGCAAAAGAAATGCCATTTAGTTAAATTACACTTTTGACTGTGCTAATTTTATAGACATGCTACAGACTTGGAAAGAAGTGATATTCTCGAAGAACTTGAAAAATGCAGTGTAAGATAAACACGTCGTTATAAATTACATATTACTGCTGCGATTTTGTCATTCTAGCCTACTCCGAAAGGAGTGTCAGATGGGAGTGAAGACTCACAATTATACAGTAGTAAGGTAATACTAAATATTGAGATAGCATTGTTTTAAATGTGTGTGGCAAATGTACATAAAGAACATTTTAACATGGGATTGCTTTGTGCCAATCTGATTTGTATAGGTTGCAGCAGACATTTCACCTAATATTTCAATTCCTGCTTTGTACGAAAGGTATGCTTCATTTTTCCTAATAAAATATTGCCAGTAATGATTTTAAATATGTTAGATCATATGCAACAAGTCAGAAAGCACAAGGTAAGGACGGAGTGTAATTGTGTAAAACAAAACTGATATAACATTTGCTTATCTGTGCTGATATTCAAAATACGCATTGTGACGTCTAGATTAAATATATCTTCTATTTCCTAGATTGGAAAATTTGGCATCTATTACAATCACCAAACTTAAGCTCTGTATACATATACATATAAGTATTCTGAATCAGATGGGGTGTGTGGGGGGGGGAGGGATATGTCAAAATTTAAGGGAGGTACAGTGCCCTAGTTAGTCCTTGCCAATATATTACTTGGACAATGTCCAATTCAGCAAAACAAACAAACTTCGAAGCTGTTAACTTTAATATCAATAGTCGTGATCTAACACTTTGTTGTATGCAAATTGTGTCACTGAAAAAGTTACGAAATATAGTACGAAAAAATTATGTTTCTACGCTGTTTCAAATTGGCATTAGAGAAAGTATTTAACCATTGGTGTCAAGACTGAAAATTGTTAATTAGTAATTAAAACTATAAAGTTATTATTTTTTGATCAGATTTTATCCATAAAACCTAGATTATTTGAATGCTTACTTAGAGCAAATATGAAAATATAACCCAATAATACTTTATCAAGTCCTAATCCTCGAAAGCTTATACCCGTGAAACATACCTCAAGCTCCCCTCTCCCCCCCCCCACCCCCAAAAAGCCCATCATGTATGAATCCCTAACCTGCTATACAGTAATACTTGAAATATGTCTTGTGTTCGGTTGTACTCACCTTCAAATGATAGCTTCTGCCACACTGTTTGAGTCCAGCGTCTGTCAACTTCATGTAGTGTATGGCTGTAAGATATATCTGATGTCAAATCCTTGTTACACTCAAACAACACACAATTTTTCATAGGAGTTGCATAAAATGTATTATCAAACTCTATTGCAATAAGTTTAAACCAAAAATAAGTATGATTGCCACACAATAAGTAACACAATCCAAATATTAAGGTGGCAGTATCAGTGTATGTGGATAAACAAACAAAAACTAGATTTGAATATGCTAAAAAATTTAATCTTCCAGTTCATCAGAAGCTCGGGTTCTGACTTAGTTACATAGCAAAGTCTAACACAACCGAGTGTACAGCTTCTTTGTATTTTGTTGAGTAGTCTGATTAAAAAAGAAAGAGTTGTCCAGTTAAGCCGTCTATTGTCCCAATGCCAAAATTTAAATATTATAAAATTTGAAAATTTCTTTGGAGGTTGACTAGTCAGACTAGCCCATTTTAATGGTCGTCACAAGAGTGGTGCACCAACACAATTAGGGGCCTTAGCCCCCCCCCCCCTCCCATCCCATCATATGCTGTCACAAACACATGCATTCAGCTAGTATGTGTAAATTGGACATAAAGAAATATTACACTAATGAAAGGTTTGCTTCTAATATGCACATGAACATTTGACGACAAGACTGGACAACTATGAAAAAAATACTCCTGGTGATGCAGTTCTGATTGGTTCTATTACAATAAGCAGTCTGTCACAATAGTAAAAACAAAATTGGGACACCAGGTGAATGGGTTAACTAGCACTGTAAACAAACTGGTAATATTATTTAGAATGAGCGATTTGGATGACAGTTTATTTTCCTCTATTTCTACTTACAGGTGTCAAGAGAAAGAGATGTGGTACATGTGATGGATGCATCAGATGTGACTGTGGCATATGCAAGTTCTGTAAAGACAAGCCTAAGTTTGGTGGAATGGGTAAAAAAAAGCAATGTTGCGAGCTGAGAAGGTGTGAAAAGTTAATTACAATGACTGATAAAACTAGTGATAAAATGCAGATATCAGTTGATCAGTACCTGCAGAGAAGTGGTAGAAAAATTCAACATATTAGAGGCGATGGAAATTGTATGTTTAGAGCTTTTTCGTTCGCTTTTCTCCACCATGAAGACCACCACTTCCATCTAAGGAGTCACATCGTGAGAACGATGAATTTAAACGAGGAACTATTCTCCGAGTACCTTATGCCTATTAATAAGGCTACCATTTCAGAGCAAGTCAAGCATATGATGAGGCCAGGTGTGTGGGGTACACATTTGGAACTCAAAGCTGCTGCAACACTATTCCAGATACCAATCTACTGCTGCACTCAAAATTCACAGCAACATGATACTCAATATAGTTGGAGCGTAATAAATCCTTTTCAGGCCTGTAAGTCTCCTTACATTATTGATGAGGTTGCTCAAGATAAAGCAGAAATCTCACATATCGAGGTATATCATCACAGTAGCCACTATGATGCTGCTATCGTGTCAACTGATAGTGGGAAAATGTGTTTTGAACCACCAAAACTCACCGGAAAAGATGATCCAAAGATCATTAGTGTTGAATGATTCACACCATCCATTGCTTTCTGTTTCTTCACACTCATATAACTTCAATGGGATAGTGACATCACTAGCTATAAAAAACGTTTGACCTAATAAAAAAAAGAATGACTCAATTTACACACATTGTTAATGTTAATATCAATTGCTGCACTCATTTACATCAAAACTACAATCTATTGGAATATGTATTGAAGAGGGCTGTATTTATCCTGGAATAACCTGCTCAGTGATAAAAGAAATTATAGATCTGTTTTTGTTGTGCTATTAAAGATGCTCACAAGCTTCTCAGTTCTAGTTATAATGTTGTCATTTTGGAAAAGTTTACCTTGAAAATTTAAAGCTTGCTCTGAGTTGCTGCAATCTTTACCCACACCCCCTTTGTTGCACTCAAAACAAT
>WLWD01002954.1_pt1 | contig 93555 bp, 89 predicted proteins | sample 6712731 | NCBI WGS metagenome assembly WLWD01 (sample SAMN12718690, study PRJNA576275) | sponge metagenome | isolation source: marine sponge | host: Mycale hentscheli | place: New Zealand: South Island, Marlborough, Capsize Point | collected 2014-11-01
GATGTGAATCCATCCACATGAAGTAAAACGATGAACCGATCCAAGCGATTCCGACGATGATGTGAGTCCAGCGCAGTATCAGCGCCAGCCAGTCGAGAAAGATGGTCTCCATAAAATCGCTACTCCGTCACCGTGTTGAGGACACGTAAACTCACAATGCGTCCAATATTATTAATCGCCTCATCAATCTGGCTCTCGCGGCTACTCTCAATTCGTTCCTCAAATGCCGCCAGAATCGAGTCCTTTGTATGATCAAGGACGGCAATGATAAAGGGAAAGCCGAACTTTTCCTTATAGGCGTCATTGAGCCGCGTGAAGCGGTCATAGTCGTCATCTGACAAACGGTCGAGACCAACGCTCGATTGTTCATATCGCGAATGATCTGTCATATCACCCGCCCGCGCGGCCTTCCCAGCGAGATCAGGATGAGCCCGTATTAAGGCAAGCTTTTCTTCTTCTGCAGCCTCCCGCATCGCAACCATAAGCGCCTCGATCAAAACGTCGCGAGTGGCGAAGGGGCGCGCCGACGCTGTGCGCTCCACCAGCCACGGGGAATGTTCAAATACATCGCCAAGGGCTGCGATAAAGTCTGCGTCTTCACCTTTGTTCAACTCAACAAGCGAAACCATATTATGTGTGCTTATCCTCCACGCGACTGAGCCCGAACCTCATCCACTGCCATGAGTACAGCTTCCGCCGTCGCCGGTGTATCAAGATTTGGAATTGTATGACGGTCTCCAACTGACGCCACCGCATCTCGCAAAGCGAGCCAAACCGATAGCGCCAACATCAAGGGCGGTTCCCCAATCGCTTTGGATCGAAAAATTGTCGGTTCGCGATTTGGCGCGTCTTCCAGAATGTGAACATTAAACTCCGGCGGCACATCACGACTACCAGGGATTTTATAGGTAGAGGGACCATGTGTCCGCAGCGCACCTTTATCATCCCACCATAGCTCTTCCATAGTGAGCCAACCCATACCCTGTACAAAAGCACCTTCAATCTGACCAAGGTCAATTGCTGGATTAAGCGACCGCCCGCAATCTTGCAAAATATCGGTGCGCAATACACGATTTTCACCGGTCAGCGTGTCAATCACAACTTCCGAAACACATGCCCCATACGAGAAATAATAGAACGGCCGACCGGTCATGGTGTCGTCGTCCCAGCCTATTTTGGGTGTGCTGTAAAATCCGGTCGCGGACAACGAAATCCGATTCTCCCAAGTCAACTGGGCTAGCTCCGGAAAACTGATGCTGTCATTGCGCGCATAAATCCGATTATTGCGAAATTCAATTTCGCCTTCATCGACTTCAAAATGATCCGCCGCCATGCTCGCCATCCTGGATTTGATCTGGTTTGCGGCATCGTGTGCCGCCATTCCATTGAGATCTGATCCTGACGAAGCCGCCGTCGCGGACGTGTTTGGTACTTTTGCGGTATTGGTTGAAGAAATTTTGACTTGATCGATATCAATCTGGAACGTCGAAGCGACAACCTGCGCGACCTTAATATAGAGGCCTTGTCCCATTTCAGTGCCACCATGATTGAGATGAACGCTACCATCAGTATAGACATGAACGAGGGCACCGGCCTGGTTCAAGGTCGGTAGGTTAAATGAAATTCCAAATTTTACGGGCATTAGAGCGATGCCCTTTTTGAGAACATTATTGTCGCGATTAAAATCAGCCACGGCCTGCTTGCGGGCGGGGTAGTCGATTTCCCGCGACAGACTATCGACCATCTCGGCGATAATATTATCTTCTACCTTCTGGCCGTAATGGGTCGTGTCACGATCCACCTCATCGTAAAAGTTAGCCTGGCGAACATCATCAGGGTCCTTGCCAAGATCGCGGGCGATATGATCAATCACCGTTTCAATTGCAACCATGCCCTGGGGACCACCAAACCCCCGAAATCCCGTATTGGAAACCGTGTTGGTTTTGCACGGATAACCATGAATATGCGCATTCGGCAGGTAATAGGCGTTATCGGCATGACAGAGGGCGCGGATCAGCACAGAAGACGACAGATCAGCGACATTGCCAGCACGGCATGCCATCAAAATGTCGATACCTTCAATGCGACCATTGTCATCAAATCCCGCCTGATACCTGAACAAAAAATCATGCCGTTTGCCGGTTATGACCATGTCATCATCACGTGCAAGGCGGAGTTTGACCGGTCGGCGGGCTTTAGCTGCCATGAGAGCCGCCAAGGCCGCGATTATCGTCGACTGGCTTTCCTTGCCACCAAAGCCACCACCCATTCGGCGGATTTCGGTGGTGACCGCATTAACAGGTATGCCTAGGACCGTCGCAACGCCGTGCTGAACTTCCGTCGGGTGCTGGGTCGAAGAGTAGACCAACATGTCACGGTCTTCCTGCGGTACCGCTAGTGCGATATGAGTTTCGAGGTAGAAATGATCCTGACCGCCGCAGCTCACTTCGCCAGAAATTTTATGGCGCGCCTCGGCGATACCCTGGATGGAATTGCCGCGCCTCATAATCTGCGGAGGCGATGTAAAGCTTTTGCGGTTCAGCGCCTCTTCAATACTCAAGACGGGTTCGAGTTCGCTATATATGACAACGACGAGCGCCACCGCAGCGCGCGCAATATCCATAGTCTCCGCAGCGACTGCCGCGACCGGGTGTCCGATATATTCAACCAGCATTTCCGCTAGGATCGGCTCGCCCTCAAATATCGGCGCGACATCGTTTTTGCCAGGAACATCGCTCGCAACGAGGACGGCGTGAACTCCAGGCAGATCCCGAGCCGCGCTGACATCGATAGATTCAATTTTCGCGTGAGCATGCGGACTTGTAACCAGGGCGCTATGTAGCGTGCCGGGAACGTTTGGCATATCATCAATAAAAACAGATCGCCCTGTCACATGATTCTCAGCACTGTCGTGCCGTACAGCTGTATGGACGGCGCCCTTTATCTGATCCATTTGATCCGCCGTACTCATAACGCCATCACCTCGACCGGCACGTCTTCCTTAGTAGTATCGAGAAAGACGCGCTGGATCAGGTTTTCGGCGACCCGAGCGCGGTAACCCTGGCTTGCCCGGAAATCCGTAAGCGGCATGAAATCTTCCCTCAACGCCGCCCCGGCGGCGACGGCAGTCTCCAGTGACCATGGCTTGCCAAGCAATGCCGCCTCGCAGGCTGGCGCGCAGGCTGGCGTCGCGGCCATCCCGCCAAAAGCAATCCGAACCGACGCAACAATTCCGTCTTCAACCTTCAGGGCAAAAGCACCAACAACGGCAGAGATATCCTGATCAAACCGCTTGGAAACTTTATAGGCACGGAAAATTAAGTCCGGCTCCGGATTTGGAACGCGAATGGCTTCGAGAATTTCGTCAGGTACCAAGGCGGTTTTGCGATAATCGGTAAAGAATTCATCAGAGGAAATTTCACGTCGGCCGTTGGCACCATGAGCGATCATCGTCGCATCAAGCGCGATCAGGCACGGTGGCGTATCTCCGATTGGCGACGCGTTACAAATATTGCCGCCAATTGTTCCAAGATTACGAATTTGTCGCGACCCTATGCGGCGCACCAGCTGTGCGAACGAAGGTGCAAGTTCATCCAGCATCGGAAGCACCCTGGTATAGTTGACAGCTGCCCCAAAAGTTACTGAGTCGGCATCACGTTCAATCTGGTTGAGCTCCGTAACATTGGCAGTTGAAATGACCTGACCATAAGGCTGACGGTCCTTGCTCGCCCGCATCCCAAGATCCGTGCCGCCTGCCAGAATATAGGCATCTGGATGATCTGACCGGAGGGCGACGAGATGGCCCAGGCTGCGCGGTGCAAAAAAGTCTTCATCACCGTCTGTGTAATAATCAGACTGATCGATAGCAGGCGGAATTACTTTTTCCGCTTTAGAGCCGAGAGAAACAGCGGCATCGACGATTGGTCGGTAACCGGTGCAACGACAAAGGTTCCCCGCGATCGCTTCATGGACGGAGTCAGGGGTTACCGTCTCACCGGTCTGCGTAAAAGCGTATAGCGCCATAACAAAACCCGGCGTGCAAAAACCACATTGTGCTGCGTGATTCTCAACAAGGGCCTGTTGTACCGGGTGGATGACATCGCCGGGCGCAGATAGGCCCTCAACTGTCACGACACTCATACCATCGAGTTGTGGCACCAGCATAAGACAGGCATTTACCGTCTTAACGCGCCCTAACGCTGATTGAATGGTGATCGAGCACGCGCCGCAATCGCCTTCAGCGCAGCCTTCCTTAGTTCCCTTGAGACCTTTGGTGTCTCGCAGATAGTCGAGCACGGTCATCGACGGAGAAACATCGTCCTCCTCGATCAGAACCCCATTCAACTGAAATCGGACTGGCATTGTGCCCCCTGTTTAGGTTTTTGCTCTTCTACTGACCCACCGCGCGATATTCCACCAGCGCAGCGTCCACACCACCCCCGGCGGGCATCGAGACGTCATGCTGCCGCAACGTCGCTTCAAGCGCCGCGAGACAGATCAAAATATTATGTTTTTGGCAGTTATAGCCCATCGCCCCGATACGCCAGATCTTGCCGTGCAGAGGACCAAAAGACGTTCCGATCTCAATACCGAAATCATGTAGCATCTCCGCGCGCGCGGCTTCGCCATCGATGCCATCGGGAATATAGACACCCGTCACGTTTGGCATCTTATGGCTCTTGTCACCAAATACCCTAAGTCCAAGCCCTTCGAGCCCCGCGACCATGGCACGACTGGCCAGAGCGTGGCGATCAAAACTCGCCTGCAATCCTTCTTTGAGCACAACCCGTGCGCATTCCCGCGCCGCATAAAGCATCGACGTCGCCTCAGTATGATGGTTCAGGCGGGCTTCTGACCAATAATCCATCAGCATACCCAGATCGAAATAATTCGATGCCACCATTGGCCCGCCGGCCGCTTCAAATCCGTCAGGACGAATACCTTTCTCAATATGTTTACGTCGATTGACGATTTCCGCGACCCGGTCGTTGAAAGTAATCGGCGCGATCCCCGGAGGTCCCGCCAGACATTTCTGCAAACTAACCGACACACAATCGATCTTCCATTTATCAACCGGCAAATCCATACCGACCAAGCTGGCAGTTGCATCGACATAGGACAGCGCATCATAGCGCGCACAAATTTCTCCAATTTCCGCGAGCGGTTGTGCCACAGTAGTCGAGGTGTCGCCCTGACACAGGGCAACGACTTTAGGCCGGACCCGCTTTACCGCATCTTCGATCTGTTGCGGGTCAAACACTTCACCCCATTCCACCTCGATAATTTCAACATCGGCTGCGCAACGTTCAGCGATTTCGGTCAACAAATGCCCAAACCGGCCAAACACCGGCACGAGAACTTTGTCACCGGGTTCAATCACCGACACCATAAAGGTTTCAATCGCGGCACGTGCTGTGCCGTCGATCATAAAGGTCCAACGGTTTTCAGTTTGGAAGACTTGCCGATAGAGAACCATCACCTCGTTCATATATTCGGTGAAGGCGGGATCGAACTGGCCCAGCAGCGGCATCGACATTGCGTTGAGGACACGGGGATCAACATTGACCGGTCCCGGCCCCATCATCAAACGCGGGGGTGGGTTCAGTTCTTCAAAAATCTCGTTCGCGGTCATTCTCTCGCCTATTTTCTTATTCTCTGACCTGACAATTAGGCCGGGTGTTCTGCATGCCAGTGACGAGCGATATCCGCCCGCCGACACACCCAAACTTTATCATGTGACGCTATATGATCCAGAAATCTCTGCAGCGCCATAAAGCGGCCCGGCCGACCGGCGAGACGGCAATGCAAACCAATCGACATCATTTTTGGAGTGTCTTCCCCTTCGGCATAGAGGCAATCAAAACTATCCCGTAGGTAGGCAAAGAACTGATCGCCGGAATTGAAGCCCTGGTTAGTAGCGAAACGCATATCATTCGCATCCAGCGTATAGGGTACGACCAAATGCGGCTTGTCATAGCTACGGTCCCAATAGGGTAAATCGTCGGCATAGCTATCAGCGTCATAGAGAAAATTGCCCTCCTCAACAACGAGATCACGGGTTTGCGGGCTGGTCCGCCCGGTATACCAGCCATCGGGGTGGGCACCGGTTATTGCCGTGTGAATTTTGACGGCTTCATGCAGATGTGCCCTTTCAAACGCCTCATCGACAAACTGATAATTGATCCAGCGTAGACCATGGCTGGCAATTTCCCAGTCTGCATCTTGCATCGCCGCGACGGCATCTAGATTGCGTTGCATCGCCATGGCGATACCAAACACCGTGACCGGCAGGTTGCGGGTGCCGAACAAGCGATGCAACCGCCAAAACCCCGCGCGGCTGCCATATTCATAGATGCTTTCCATGCTCATGTGGCGGGCACCTTCAAACGCCTCTGCGCCGACGATCTCGGACAGAAAGGCTTCAGACGCTGCGTCGCCATGCAGAATATTGTTTTCGCCACCTTCCTCGTAATTGATCACGAACTGCACGGCGATCCGCGCGCCACCGGGCCATTTTGGATCGATTGGCGATTGTCCATAGCCGATCATGTCGCGCGGGTAGGTCTTGTCTTTTGCCATCACAAATTTCCGTCCACTATTCCTGTCCCAATCATAGCGATGCCTGTTGCCGCGGAAAGGGTTTAACGGTAGGCAAAGAGCGTAATTTAATTGTCTAGAAGAGGCCTCGAAGCCATGGCGAGCTTAACTACGCATATCCTTGACACCGCAAACGGCGTTCCCGCAGCAGGCGTCACCATCGAAATCCTAAAGGTCAGTGGCGACAAGCGAGTAACTTTACGTACGCTCAAGACCAATGATGACGGCCGGACCAATTCACCAGTGCTCGCGGGCGATCAGTGTATCCCTGGTGTCTATGAGCTGGTTTTTCATATCGGAGATTATTTCCGTAACCGGGAAACCAACGCCGACTCATCTCCTTTTCTCGACAAGGTCCCCGTGCAGTTCACGATAGCGCCCGAGGAAGACCACTATCACGTGCCCCTGCTTGCCAGCCCGTGGAGCTACTCCACCTACCGTGGCAGTTAAAACAAAAAGGGCCCCCGGAGGGGCCCTTTCGTGCAATCCGACCTTTATCTCAAAAGGCGTGGATTTAAACGCTTAGTCCTCTTCAGGCAGGATCATGTTGAGGACAATGGCTACCAACGCCGACGTAAACAGACCGGACGTTAACAGCAGTTTCAAGTCTGCAGGGAAGATGCCAATAGCTTTTGGCACAGCGGCGATCCCAAGACCGATGCCAAGCGACAAAGCAATGATCACCATATTACGGCGGTTCATGCTGATCGCGCTAAGCAGGCTCAAACCAGCGCTAACAATCATGCCAAACATGATAATCGCGGCTCCACCAATCACTGCGTTTGGAATGCTGGCGACCAGTGCCCCAAACTTCGGGATCAGCCCGGCTAGAATGAGGAAAATCGCGCCGCAGGTTACGACAAAACGGCTCATCATGCCCGTCAACGCCACCAGCCCGACATTCTGGCTGTAAGACGTATTTGGCATCGCGCCAAAGAAACCGGCTATTGCCGTTCCAAGACCATCTGCCATCGTACCGCCGCTGAGTTCTTTATCGGTTGGCTCACGTCCGGCACCGCCTTTAGTCACACCAGAAATATCACCCACCGTTTCAACAGCACTGACCAGTGTCATAAGGCACATGGCGATAATAGCACTCGCGGTGAATGTAATTTCAAAATGTGTTGGATCAGGCAGTGCAAACCAGCCAGCTTTTTCGACACCGCTGAAATTGACCATACCCATCGCAACAGCAACGATATAACCAACGACAAGACCAACCAGAACCGCTGCCCCCGACAAAAATCCCTTGAAGCAGAATTTAACGCCCAGGGTAACGACGATAACGACTGCGGCCAGCACCAGATGATACCAGGCACCGAAATCCTTGATGAAGGGTCCAGCACCACCAGCGGCATATTTAATACCGACAGGAATAAGTGCTAACCCAATCGACATGACGACAATACCAGTGACCAATGGCGGTAAATATCTTCGGAGCTTGCCGATGAAAGTACCAATCAGGAAATGGAAGATGCCGCCGACAATCGTCGCCCCAAAGACCGCACCAATACCGGCGGTCTTTACGATAGGGATCATGACAGGAATAAAGGCAAAACTGGTGCCCTGTACAATTGGCAGTCTCGCACCAACTGGCCCGAGCCCAATTGTCTGGATCAATGTTGCCAGCCCGGCAAAGACCATTGCCATCTGGATAAGAAAGACTTTGTCGCCGCCAGCGAGACCCGCAGCACCGGCAATAATAATTGGCACTGTTACGTTACCGGCGAACATCGCCAGCACATGCTGGATACCCAATGCCACTGCTTGCCCAAGCGGTGGCTTGTATTCAGTATCCTTTAATTGTTCTGGTGTGGCTAAATCACTCATCGAGTAAACCCCCAAATATTTTTCAAATTAGGCGAGAAATGATTCGCCAATCTAAAATATTCTTCGGAGTTTTTATTCGTGTCAATTAAATCAGGGTTTTACGAAATGCCGGATAAGTAAGTAAAACAGCCCGAAATACCCGTGTTACGAAAGTGGAATATTACTGTCTTCCTTTGAAGATTGATATCCGTCGGAGAGTTCAGCGTAAATTTTTTCCAGCGCTTTAACGCGTGCCTCAAGCGTCAATCGAACATCTTCATCAAGGCCAGTAATAAGCTGCCGAAGATCAAAGCTTTTCCAGAAGTCGTTCTCTCGGGCATAGGCACCGCCCTTCACTTTGAACACCTGTTCCAAAATGTTGAGGTCATGTGGAATGTTGAAGCGATCCGCCGTATCGGTATAGCCAAACAGATAGTAGAAATTATCGAAGCCCGTCCAGGTGATGGCAGAGAGGCACAACGAACAAGGTTCATGCGTCGCAAAGAAAATGCAGTCATTCGGCTCTGGCCGTTGATCCGAGGGCAACTCATAGAACTTCTTGAGTGTATGAACCTCGCCATGCCAAAGCGGATTGTCAATTTCATTGTTAGTATCAGCAACCACCAGCGACAGATCATCCTTGCGCAGGATCGCGGCACCAAACAGCTTGTTGCCCAGCGCAACACCCGCCCGAGTTAACGGCACGATATCCTGCTCAATGACGTCGAGAAGGCGCTCGATTAAACCGATATCAGTCTGCTTGCTCAGAGTTCGATCCCCGCCTGACGGAATATGTCCTGTACGCGACTGCGTTGTTCATCAGAAATAGTGAGGCGCTCTGCAAAGTCACGACCGGTCGGCTTGGTGGCGTCAATGCCAACTTTGGTGACCGTGTGATTTTCGGGATCAGAGGTCGGGTCGAGAATTGCGCCCATTGCCCCATGAATATAGGTCACATCCTGATCAGCCCGGGTCCGAGTAATTACCGCCCACATCACATCTGACAGGTTAAAAATATCGACGTCCTCATCAACAACGACCACAGTCTTTACATAGAACTCTGTTCCCAGTGCCGCCATGATCGCCTGTTTCGGTTGGCCCTCTGCCGTCTTTTTCATCTGTACGATTGCCATTAAGGCACCGACCGTACAAAGCGGCACATGAACCGCGCTTACATTTGGTAGGTTACGGCGCAAAGCATTGAGAATCTCCGCCTCACGGCTAATCGACGAGACCAGTATATGATCGCCAGCTGTCCCCGAAGCAACGCTATGGAAGATGGCATCGCTCCGCATTTGGATACGCTTGGCAACAAACACGTTCTCGGTTGAGCGATAAGAGGCATAGCCTGTGAACTCACCGAACGGCCCCTCTGGCTCATTAGTATCTGCAAGGATTTCGCCTTCGATAACGATCTCAGCCCCAGCGGGAATCGACAGGTCATTGGTCTGGCAAGTCGCGACTTTATAAGGCTCGCCAAACAGCGCACCGATAATCTCGTATTTCCGGACGTTGGGCGGATAGTGATAGGCCATCGAGCCCATATAGTGGATGGGATGAATACCGATGGTAATCGCTGCCGGAAGCGCTTCACCCTTGGCTTCAGCGCGGCGATGGAATTCATACATCCGACGCCGCGAATGCAGTGACAGTCCGAGCCTGTTCTTGCCCTTTAACATCAGGCGATGAAATCCAACTGTATCAGTCTCCCCATCTGGGTCACGTGCCGTAATTTGCCCCGCTGTAATATAAGGCGCAGCATCGACCTGAAAGTGCAGTGGAATGGGTAATTTAGTCAGGTCAACGTCGTCGCCTTCCAGCACCACATCCTGCCACGGAGCATCGCCAACCACTTCGACCGGCTGATAATTCTGACACCGTTCTCGATAGGCTAGCGGCAAATCATCGGGATCGACGCCCACAGCCGCGGCCAGCAAACGACGATTACCAGCGGTATTCGTAACAACGGAATTGTCAAAACCTTCAACATTTTCAAATAGCAAAACGGGGCTTTTGCCGTTCCGTTCAAACTCAAACACAGAAGAAGTAATATCCAGCTCTCGCCGAACTGGGCCGGACACCCTAACAAAATCCGCCGGGAAATCACTCTCCACCATCTTCAGGAAGCCACGCAGGCTTTGATCGGTCATGAAGCTCTCTTTGTGCAAATCAGCAAAGTTACTGAACAAAGAGAGTAGCGGAGGCATTCGCCCCTGTCATCGGGCGACAACAGTTTGTTATCGAATGTCTATCAGTCGTTTGTGCCGTCAAGTAGTCCGTCTATCTCACCCATCAAACCACTAAGCTGATCTTCCGTCTCTGCGGTCAAGGGTGTGGCGTCCACTTCGGGACCAGATGATCCTGGGCGAGACAAACTACTCATATCGGGCATCGCGATATCACTTTGTCTCACGATGGCACTAATTAGCTCGCGTTGATCTATCGGTTTGGAAACATACTCGTTCATGCCGACGCCGAGATAGGTCTCTCGATCTCCTTGCATCGCGTTTGCGGTCATAGCGATAATTGGTGTCTCAGAGACCTTGTTGGGAAGCGCGCGAATACGGTTGGTCGCTTCCATGCCATCCATTTGTGGCATCTGGATATCCATGAGAATCAAGTCGTAGTTGGATCGGGTTATCGCGGCGACCGCTTCCAGCCCGTTCTGGACAATATCAAACTGACAATCAATCGGGGCTAGCATCGACGAGATGACCTTTTGATTGATCAGATTGTCTTCGGCAACAAGAATACGAAGATGACGCCGAGCGACTATCTCTGGGTCTACGTCAAGCGAGACAATACTTTCCTCACTGGAATGAGGTTTGACATCTCCCCTTTCAGCCGCAATCGTAAACCAGAACACAGACCCTTCACCCGGAGTGCTTTCGACGCCGATTTCACCGCCAAACATTTCCACTAAATTCTTACTGATCGTCAGACCCAGTCCAGTACCGCCATATTGACGGGTCGTCGAACTATCGGCCTGCGAAAACGGGCTAAATAACTTTTCGATCTGTTTCTCGTCGATACCGATGCCGGAATCGCGAACCTCAAACCGCAAACCAATTAAATCATTGTCGCGATTTTCCTCTATCACCCGCAATTCGATCTGGCCCTCATGGGTAAATTTAATTGCGTTCCCAACCAAATTGTTGACGACTTGACGCAATCGTCCGAGGTCGCTCTTGATGCTTTGAACATTTGGTGCGTCATTTTGAATCGAAAATCGGAGACCTTTTTCACTCGCCGGGTGTTTCCACAGCCCTTCGGCAGCACTTAAAAGGTCTGACAAAGACAGGTTGAGCATTTCAAGTTCAATACGGCCTGCCTCAATCTTTGAAAGATCGAGGATGTCATTTAAGAGATCAAGGAGTGCTTTGCCCGACTCCCGAATGGTCTGCACATAATCCTGTTGGTCATCATTTAGAGTGGTTTGAGCCAGCACCTCGGCCATCCCAAGCACCCCATTCATCGGCGTCCGAATTTCATGACTCATCGTCGCCAGGAAACGAGATTTAGTTCGGTTGGCCTCCTCTGCTAATTCAGCCGCGATCGCAGACTGACGCGCAGCTTCCTCGGCTTGGTTCCGTGCTTCTGTAAGTTGGGTTTCTCTTTTGCGCAGAACTGTTACGTCGGTGTTAATACCACCAATCCCGATAATCGTTTCGTTGTCAGCGAGAATTGGGAATTTAGTGACAATGAAATCTCCGGTTACGCCGGCATGTGACGTAATTGAAAGTTCATCGCTCGCAGCTTTTTCCGTTTCGAAGACCGCTCGATCCAACTCTTCAGCTTTCTTACGCTGTTCTTCAGTAAGTGAAGACCCACCACGGTTGCCGAGGACAGTTGTCTTGCCTGACCCGTAAAATTCCAGATAACGCGCATTGACCATCGTCATTTTATGATCTGGCGTCTTCATATACATTATAGAAGGGGAATTATCGAAGAATGCCCGGAATCGCGCATCGCTTTCACGCAACGAGACCTCCGCTAATCGGCGTTGGCGAATGGTATTAGTTAGCACCAAAATCAGCACTAGCTGAAGGGCAAAAACAAGAACACCGACAACGACCCAGTGGGCATATTCATTTAGAATAGTCGTCGGCGTGTTGATAATCCGGGAACCACGAGGAAGAGCGCTCTTGTTTAAATTAAAGCGTTCCAACTCATGAAAATCGAAAAGATATAAATTTGGACTCTCATCAATGACACGAAGATTTCCAGATGGTATTCCGGAGAGAATTTGACTAACGAGCAATGCTGCAGCCCGCCCCTGCTCAACATGCGTTACAACTTTGCCGCCGAGTGCCCCATGGCCAATCGGAGCCTTTTGCAAAGAAAAAATGGGGCCCTTATAAACCGCTTTTAATCGGGCGATGAATTCTTCCCAGTTTTGGTTGGCACCTGTCTTGTCACGATGCACCGAGTTGAGAAAAACTGCAGTATTTTCGGGAATTTTCTTAAATCTTTCGAATAGTTGGCCATAGGTCAGCCGAGCAAGAGAATGCTCAACAATATTCAAATTGGAACGCGTACGTGCAGCAGCCTTGAAGAAACGATGATTAATTTTGCCGGTGGGGGTTTCGTCACCGATAACGTGGATTGCATTGTTTTTCGGAAACAGTCGTTTAATGAGATCAAGCGTTTCCCCAGCTGACCGTCTCTCAACAACACCGACAATATCTGGCAGGGCATTTTGTTTGAGCGCCAAAGAAACATTGTTTACCCCGAGAAACACGACTTTAGATCCACGCAAGAGAGTTGATTGCCGTTCACGGGTAAAATTTAAGGCATTGTCATCTGCCGCAACGATGAGATCATACGGCGGGAGCTTCTTAAACTTAGTAGCAAGATCGGCTTCCAATTGCTTTGCCCGAGCCGCGAGCGGAAATCTCTTACTATCCAAGTATTCAATATCGAGGAAATAGCTTCCCTTGCCGAAGCCATTTTCTCTAAGCCCCGTTTTAAGACCATTTATTTGATCAAAAAACGACGGGAATGAAGGGCTATAGGAAGCGATAAATAGAATACGTTTTTTTGAGATTTCGCTATGCGCTGGAAAAGTTAAGGTATTGAAAATCAACATAATTGGCAGGGCAATAACAGCACCGACGCTGCTGCAAATCCCTCCCAGCGTACGCGTAAATTTCTGACGGAACGCTTCCAGTCGATAAACCACCCCGTTCCCCTCAACAATTTTACAATCTCATGTTGGTGGACTGTCGCAGAGAATGGTTAACGAAACATTTACAATTCAGGCTCCGTGCCGGGTTGCGAGAATAATCACCTAAAACCCTAGGATCCAATTAAGACCTTATTAGGGACTTCCTCCGGAAAAATAATTCGGCGGCTATAATCTAGGTACGGCTTTCATCAACTGTGGCCTGTTCAGCCTGACGCAAACCATCAATAAGGTGGCGTGCCGCATTGTCGGGCACACCGGTACCAGCCAGAACCATCTCACTTAATTTGAGACTAGCTTCAGTCGTTTCGGGAATGACATGGTCTGCGCCCAGTTGAATCAGCTGTGTCGCATGATCAACATCGCGTGCCCGCGCGTAAATCGTCAAGTCCGACCAGTGCCGCCGGGCCGTCGAAACAACATTCTGCGCCGCTTGCGGCGCATCCATTGTTACAACCAGTGCCGCCGCCTGCTCAATACCAAGTTTGCGTAACATGTCGGGTTTACTCGCATCCCCAAAATAAACACTAGCCCCATCTTTGCGAAACTGGGCAACCAAGGATGCATCCGTATCAACCCCGATATGAAATTGCCGCTGTGCTTCCAGCGCCGACCCGAGAAATTGACCAATTCTCCCATACCCCACGACGATAACATGACCCGAAATATCTTCCGGAACATCGTGAATTGAGTCACTCGCCTGAACGTCCTTTGCTTCGATAAGACGGCCTAGACGGCGGGTAATTTGCGCAATTGGTGGCGTGGCCATCATGGTCAACGCCGTCACGACAATCATGAACTGCGCTGTATCAAGTGGGAGCAAACCGCCTGCCACGGCCAGCGCGAGAACGACAAAGGCAAACTCACCGCCTTGCCCCAAGAGCAGAGAAATTTCAAATGATGCAGCACGGGGTTCCCGAAACAGACGTAACAAGCCGTATAGAACAGACCCTTTGAGCAGGAACAGACCTATGACCGCGCTCAACAACAGTAACGGTGCTGCGGCGACCCTCGCCAAATCAACCGACATTCCGATAGAAATGAAAAATAGACCCAGCAACAAACCCTTAAAGGGTTCAATATCGACTTCTATCTCGTGTCGGTATTCCGTTTCCGCCAGTAAGAGCCCAGCAAGGAACGCCCCTAGAGCCATAGAAAGCCCCGCCTTTTCCGTTGCAATCGCAGTCCCGATGATCACCAGGAGGACAAGCGCCAGGAACATTTCGCGCCGCGCAGCGTTCCCGACAAAACGGAATAGCGGCCGTATGACCACACGACCAACAACCATAATTATGGCAACAGCAGCCACTGCCTGACCGATCGCAATCGCTAAACCTTCAGCAACCGATCCATCATTTTTCACGGTGAAGGCTGTTACCAAAAACAAAACCGGTAACACGGCAAGGTCCTGGCATAACAGAATCGAAAATCCGGTGCGTCCTACTCGGGTACCCAAACGCCGATTATCTGCCAGTACTTCCATCACAATCGCGGTTGAGGACAGAGCGAACGCTGCACCGAGGACCACAGACACTGGCAACGAGTTCTCGAACAACATTGCAATGGCCGCGATGACGATACTGGTCACGATCACTTGCGCACCGCCAAGGCCGAACACCAGACGTCGCATTGACCATAGGCGCGCCATCGACAGCTCAAGGCCAATCATAAACAGCAAAAAGACAATGCCGAGCTCCGCCAATGACTGAACGTTTTTGGCATCCGCAATCACCGCATAGGAAAGCCAGGGAAACACATCGGTAAATCGCGCTAACCCATAAGGGCCGATGAGCAATCCGACGAACAAGAAACCGAGAATCGGACTTACCTTTAATCGGTGGACGACTGGAACGACAATTCCAGCAGCAATCAGAAAAACGATCAACTCACGTAAATCAAGAGCATGTATTTCCATAATTTAGCTCACTGCCTCACATGCGGCGGCAAAGGGCGCTATCGGTGGTCGATATATACCAGCCCCCAAACCACCATTGATGCCATACTTGTCTGCAATACCCAACTCAAGAACTGGCGTTACATTAGACGCGAGAACGGCGCGGGCAGACAGTCCAACCCGCGCACCACTTTTTGGCATTTCAGGGTGCGGGGCTAGTAAAAGTTTATCGGGCAAATCAAATATATCATCGGGCGTATAGCCAGCATGCAACGCTTGCATGTCTGGACAATAGCTCTGCGCCATTGCGCCAAGCCCGAGCCCTTCAGCGACCGCACTATCACCAAACGCACCAACACAGGTATCCACCGTATAGGGTTCACGAATGTTGCCGAGCGGTGGCGTGGCAGAACAGGTAAACCATTGCCCCGGCAGTCCGGCGACCTGCAACCCAAATTCGTTTCCATTGCCACCAAAGGCTGTAATAACTGAACTACGTTTGGTTCCCATGCTTGCCATAAGGATGAGTTTGGACGCAGCCATCCAGAAGTTGAGATGAAAGAAAGGCCATTTCTCAATAAACACCTCTGTCATCGACCCGGCAAAGCCCGACCCCAACCGTTCGCAAATAATCGAGACAAGTATCTTATGTGCTTCCAGGTGACGGAGATGCCCGTCATCTCCGAGCGTCAAGGCGCCATCAATGATGGGCAGCCATTCAATAGGATTACCACCCGGCACAGCGGTAATCGTGTCTCCGACCTCGTCGTTGAGAAAATGTAGGAAATCTATCGCCGCCTGACTCTTGTATCCGTAACGCGGAACCGGATCAGCACCCGTACCCCCGCCATTTAACGGTGCCCAGGCAACTCGATTTAAGTCGTTAAGATCAGCAAATTCGGTTAGCTTCATCGACGGGGACACGACCGCTGCCATTGGTGTCGCGACGTTCCAGTCCTGCGCTGGTTCAAACTTAATGCCCCCACCAGCGATCATTGCATCTGCATCCTCAAGCGTCTTCGCCCAACCCTCATAGACACAGGCGACTGCCGCTGAATTCAAGATCGGTGTGACGAGGGCATGAGATGGATTTGACGGTGGCCCACAATGCAGCAAGGTGTGGTCAGCCAGATTTAGGGCTTCCGCCGCAGTTGTGACTCGCTGCCATGCGGGGACAACTGCGAGCAATTTATCGACAGCCTGTTTGTCAGCAGCAATCATTCGCCAGCCTCCGCTTTTCGGATCAGGTCAAATAATCGTCCAGGAGAAACCGGCAATCGGTCGACCACGAGGCCAATATCTTTAAACGCATCATTGATCGCATTGGCGATCGCCGCGGGCGGACCAATCGCACCACCCTCGCCCAACCCTTTTTGACCAAAGGATGAAAATGGCGATGGTGTTGCCATATGATCGATCCGCACATGCGGCATCTCACAGGCGCTCGGCAGGAGATATTCCGCCAGTGTGTTGGCCATTGGCTGGCCATAGTCGTCATAGGGCATTTCTTCGAACAAGGCGGTACCAATACCCTGTGCCGTGCCGCCATAAACCTGCCCATCGACGACCATTGGATTAATCAGCACACCTCCATCTTCAACGATAACGTAATCAAGGATCTCGACGTCACCTATCTCGGCGTCCACCGCAATGACACAGCCATGTGCTGCATAGGAAAAAGTGCCACTGTCTGGGTCAGGCCGGTAGCCTTCGGTAATTTCCAGGGGGTCTGCCGCGAGTGTCGGGGGTAATTCCTGCGGGGCGCGATACCAGGTGCGAGCGATATCGTTAATCGCAACGGCACCAGATGCCGAGGTCACCTCCCCGCCCGATAACGAAACCTCAGCAACATCAGCCTGCAAAAGATGAGCGCCAATCGCGAGAATACGGTTGGCGAGCACTTTGCAAGAGGCGGACACAGCTCCGCCCGCCATCACGGCACAGCGTGATCCCCAGGTTCCGGTCGAATAGGGCGTGTAGGCAGTATCGCCATGTACAATTTTTATGACGTTGGTATCGATTGTGAGCACTTCAGACGCGACCTGTGCCAAGGTGGTCTCGAGACTCTGGCCATGCGACTGTACGCCGACGCGCACCTCCAACCCGCCATCAGGGGTTAACCGAATTGCTGATTGTTCGTACCCCGGCACCATCGGAATGCCCCAGCCCGAATAGACAGATGTTCCATGCGCCGCCTGCTCGCAAAAAATCGAAAAACCAACACCAATTTTCCGACCATCCTCTTCACCTAGGTCCTGACGCGCGCGTACCGACGTCACATCGATAGCAGCTGCGGCCCGCGCCATACATTCTGGATAATCACCTGAATCAAACAGCTTGTTGGTGACATTGGTGAACGGCATTCGTTCTGGTAGCGGCAGGTTTTTGATCCGCATCTCATGGGGCTCAATACCAAGCTCTCGCGCCAGAGGATCAATCAATGTTTCCAACGCGAAGCACACACCTGTTCGCGCAACTCCGCGATAGGGTAGGATCGGTGGTTTGTTGGTTGCCGACGACCATGTCCTGCAGCGAAAGCCAGGAAAGTCATAAGGCCCCGGCAGGATGCTGGCGATCTGGGCCGCTTCAAGACACGCCGAAAATGGATAGGCCGAATAGGCGCCGGCATCGACCGTTGCCTCACATTCCACCGCCAGAATTTTTCCGTCCCCTGCGGCGTAGGCGGTGATTTCATAATGATGCTCTCGGCAGTTGGTGTTGGCACTGAGCTGTTCCCGTCGATCTTCAACCCAGCAGACCGGTTGCCCGGTATGGATCGCGATCCAGGATAGCGCGACCTCCTCAGCGAGTAGGATACCTTTATAGCCAAACCCGCCGCCGACATCGGGAGCAACGATCCGCACCTGTCCTTCATCCAGTCCAAGGCACTCGGCCAAGCCAGTCCGCACAATATGCGGCATCTGGGTCGAACTGGTCAGCGTTAAAAGCTCCAGCCGCTTGTCCCATTCCGCAACAACGCCGCGCCCTTCTATCGGCGCCATCGATTGTCGCGCCGTCCGAAAGGTCCGCGTGACCGATGTCGCTGCCTGGGCCTTCAATGCCTCAATGTCGGCATCAGCTTCAACAAAGGTTTCAAGGAAGACGTTGTCGCCCCACTCTTCGTGGACCAGCGGCGCATTATCTTCACGGGCCTGCAACATGTCGGAGATCACCGGCAGTGCATCGATCTCAACCTCGATCTGATTGACGAGGTCTTCGGCCTCACCACGCGTGTCTGCGACACAGGCAGCGATCAGCTCACCAACATAACGGACTTTTTCCTGCGCCAGGATCGGCTGTAAGGAAGATTTAAACCCAGCCAATCCAGAATCCGCCCGGATCGGCGAGACACCAATTAAATCACCTGCGACAAAGACATCACCGTCGCGTCCTGCTGGCTTGGTGACACGAACATCGCGGCCATGGGCGACGGGGCTACGAACGAAGGCGACTTCGCGCATGCCAAAGCGTTTGATGTCGGCGACAAATTCACCGCGCCCGCGCAAATAGCGCTCGTCCTCCTTACGGATGACAGATTGGCCGACACCGCCTGACGCGACTGGTTTCATACGAACGTCCGTTAGTTGATCGCAGTTGATCCCCGAAGTCCTGAAGGCCATTATCAGGGCACATTAGGCCCTTGTCATCATCCGGGGGCAATTTCGGGCGCAATTTACCGCATGGAGGCGGACATGGCTGAGCAATATGATCTTGTTATCACTGGCGGGCGGATAATCGATCCAGCAAACAATATTGACGGCTTGAACGATGTCGCGGTCACGGATGGCAAGATTGCGGCCATCGCCGAGAACTTGCCCACTGACACCGCAGAAACAATCGACGCTGCTGGCAAACTCGTCATACCCGGCATGATCGATACCCATGCACATGTCTATGAACATGTCAGCGGTCGGTTCGGCATGAACCCAGATCTCGTTGGCGTGCGCTCTGGCGTCACGACGGTGATTGATCAGGGCGGGCCGAGTTGCATGACGTTCCCCGGTTTTCGCAACTTCATAGCCAAACCAGCCAAGACCAACGTTTTGGCCTTTATTTCGATCTACACGGTTGGCGGGCTCGAAGGACATTACTACCCCTATCTCTATGGCCCCGGCGGCGTCGATGCCGCAGCCTGTGCCAAAGCAGCCGCTGCGAATAGTGATATCGTCAAGGGTATCAAGGCCCATGCCGAGCCCGGTGGGATCTCACGCTGGGGATTGGAAACACTGGAATTGGCCAAAGACGCGTCACGCGAAGCCGGTATCCCGGTCTATATTCATCTCGGCGAGTTGTGGCCGACCGAAGGTGGCGTCCATGTCGACATGGATGAACGACTGCCCGAGATCGTCGCGCTGATCGAAGAAGGCGATATCCTCGCCCATCCTTTCACGCGCCATCCCGGCGGCTTCGTCAACAAAGAGGGCAAACTGCACCCCATCGTCAACGAGGCTATCGACAAGGGCGTGCTGATCGATATCGGTCATGGGTCACATTTTAGTTTCGAGATGGCACGCGCTGTTTTGGATGCCGGTGTTTTACCAACCACCGTCGGTGCCGATATGCATGGCTATAACACCCATGTCCCGGCGGAAGCAGGAACGCCTGACGATCACCCCGATGACGAGATGCATCTGTTTGCCGGACAGGCTCGGTTCAGCATGTGTCACGCGATGACCGAGTTGATGGCGATGGGGGTCAAGATGGAAGATACAATCCCGATGGTTTCCTCCAGCTGCGCTGAAATGATTGGGATGGGCGATGAACTCGGCACCTTGGGAATCGGCCGCACCGCTGATATCTCTGTGCTGCATGATGAGACAGGTGAGTGGACGTTACACGATAACAGCGATGTTGAGGTCACCACCAATCGGCGCCTGCGCCCAGCCTTCTGTATCCGAGCCGGTGAATATTTCGATGCCGACGCGCCAATCTTGCCTGAGTAAACCGACGCATTAAGGAACAAAGTTGAAAATCAGCCTTGTCACCCCGGCAGGAAAGAAATCCCGTGCCGGCAATCGAACCACCGCTGTGCGCTGGGCCAAAATTCTGCGTGATCTTGGCCATCGGGTATCGATTGCGGAGCAAGATAACGGTGATGATGCAGACATGATGGTCGCGGTCCATGCCTGGCGATCACATCAATCGATCAAAACATTTTCGGATAGTCACCCTGACCGACCCTTGGTCGTGCTGCTTGCCGGTACCGACATTTATGCCTTTCAGCATAGCCACCCAATAGACACGCTGGACTCAATGGAACGCGCGACGGCTTTAGTCTGTCTGCATGATCTAGTGCATCAAGCGATCCCCAAGAGGTTTGGTAAGAAATTGAATGTCATCTATCAATCTGCTCCGCCTCTTACCGCCCCACGCCAACCAAGCAAACGGACATTTGATGTCTGCGTTATCGGTCATTTGCGCGATGAGAAAGACTCCCTGCGTGCCGCCTATGCCGCACGGCTCGCATCACCAGACTCAAAGCTTCGCGTTATCCACCTCGGCAAGGCCCATAACAAAGAATGGGCACGCGCAACGGCCAAAGAAGTCAAAACAAATCCACGCTTCCTGTCTCTCGGAGAAGTGCCGGGCTGGCGGGTCCGCCGCCAATTTGCCAGCAGCCACGCGATGGTCATGAGTTCCGGGATGGAAGGCGGTGCCAATGTTGTCTCCGAAGCCATCGTCGCTGGACTGCCGATTCTCGCCTCGCACATCGATGGCAATGTCGGGCTGCTCGGCGAAGACTATGAAGGCTACTACCCGGCGCAAGATACCGATGCCCTCGCTGCCCTTCTCCACCGCGCGGAGACTGACCCTAAGTTTCTAAAACGACTTAACGCGCAGTGCCGTAAAAAGCAGGCCCTATTCATACCGGGAAAAGAAACAACGGCCTGGAAGAAGCTGCTGGCAGGGATCAAACCTTGACCGTTATCGGTTCCAGCCGGTCGGATTGTTCCAGCACCTCGCCGACGATCATCGTTTTCAGATAGCCCATTTCTTTTAGGGCAGCGACACAATTATCTGCACGATCGGCGGGAACACTGGCCAGCAAGCCACCAGCAGTTTGCGGATCAAAGATCAGCGGATAGCGCGGGTCCTTGCCAGCTTCTTCGAGATTGGCAACTGCCCTGCGCAGACGGATATTTTGCGGCTGTAATGACGAGACAATCCCGGCTTTCACGGTATCCACTGCACCATCCATCAGCGGCACCGCATCCATTTCCAGAATCACATCGACCTCTGAGGCGCGCACCATCTCAACAAGATGACCGAGCAAGCCAAAACCGGTGATATCGGTCGCGGCTTGCGAGTCATGATCGACCAGACATTGAGCGCCTTTGTAATTCGACATCACCATGTGATCGAGGGCTGAGGCAATCCAGCGACCCTTCGCCTTGTGACGCATATCAGCCGCAAACAACGTGCCGGTGCCAATCGGCTTAGTAACAATCAGCTTGTCACCAGCGCGCATACCGCCCTTGCGCATAATCTTGTCTTTATCGATCAACCCGTTGACCGCAAAGCCAAGGCTCAGCTCTGGCCCCTCACTGGTATGACCCCCAACCAATGAACAGTTGGTATCGTTGAGAATTTCCATCGCGCCCGTCATCATCTGGGTCAGCGTGTCCTCAACCTTTTCTTCGATACCAAACGGGATTGTCGCTATCGCCAACCCGGTCTGCGGCTCACCGCCCATCGCATAGATATCGCCTAAACTGTGATTGGCGGCGATCTTGCCAAACACATAAGGGTCATCAACCATCGACCGGAAGTAATCGACGGTATGCACCATCACCTTGCCGGGCGGCACTTCGACGACAGCGGCATCATCCGGCTCATGCAATCCGATCAAGACATCATCACGCGGCACCGGCTCCAGACTATTGAGCGCCCGCGACAGAACCGTCGCGCCGACCTTCGCTCCACAGCCGCCGCAGCGCATCGCGATAGCAGAAATCTCCTTAACCACCTCGGCACTCGCCAACCCATCTGGCAAATCGGTTTTTTCGTCCTCCTCCATATCAGGGAGATCGTTGAACTTGTCCATGAAGCGCCGGTCGATCCAGTCCTTCCAGCGCCAAATATTGGCGCCCTGAACAGAGAACCCACCACGTGAGGCGACAGCATACTGGTCGCCAGTTGAAACCAGGCTGAGGAACTTCTTTTGCGGCCGAAACGGTACGGGAGATCGGCCGAGTAACAGGCGCCGTAGGTTACGTTCCAACGGTTTACCCTGACGTACGGCAAAGACCCCTGACTTGGGCCGTGGATGATTAATCATCGCCGCGACATCACCAGCGGCGAACACCTCAGGGTGTGACACCGACTGCAACGTATCACCAACCTTGATGAAGCCTTTCTCATCGACTTCGAGTCCGGCATCCCCTGGCCAGCTCGGCGCACCAGCCGCTGTCACCCATAGAATCTCATCGGCCTCGACTTCAACGCCGCTCGCGGTTTTGAGTTTGCCAGGAGAAACCTCAACCACGGCATCACTGGCATGAATCATCACTTCGCGATCTCGCAAAGCCGTCTCAAAACAGCGTCGCACCCGCGCGTTATGGGTCGGCATGATTTCTGCGGAGTCGCTAAACAGATGATAGGCTATCTGGTCGTCGGGCTTACCCGCTGATTTAAGGACCTGTTTTAGGCGGAACTGGATCGCGAGCAAGATTTCCACCCCGCCTGCGCCGGCACCAACGACAGCAATTTTCATCGCACCGTCATGGTTTAGGGCGCGGTCACGCAACGCCTCCCATCGATCAAGGAAAAGATTGATCGGCTTAACCGGCACCACGGTTTCTGTCGCCCCCGGCACAAAGGCAGTATTCGGGGTCGAGCCGGTATTGATCGAGACTAGATCGTAGACCACAGGCGGACGGTCATCACATAGGACATGCTTTTGGTTCACATCAAGGCCGGTGACCGTACTGTGGTAGAATCGCGCGCCCGCAAAACGGGCCAGCGCGCCGAGATCAATATGCGCCTCGTCATAATCATAATGCCCCGCGACGTAGCCCGGGAGCATCCCGGAGTAAGGCGTGTGCGCATCACGGCAAATTAGTGTCAGGCGAATGCCCGGCACAGGTTTCATGCCAAAGCGCTTAAGCACTGCGACATGGCTGTGGCCGCCGCCAATCAGCACCAAATCTTTTACAACGGGGGTATTGGATTTCTGCATAGTCTTTCTAACTATTCACGTCTTACTGTTGTTCCAAACTTGTTTGCAGCCGCAACCGCGTCCGGACTGACCGCGAAATGGCATCGACCCCGATATTAAGCAAGGCGGTAATCGCAATCAAAAGCATCGCTCGATCAAACCGCAAATCGGCAAAGGCGCTATCAACATAAAAGCCCAGCGTCGCGATGCCCAGGATACCAAGGATCGCTGTTTCCCGCATGATCACTTCCCAGCGATAAAACAGCAGCGCCAACATGGGACGGTAAACACGCGGCAATACTTCATAGAAATACCGATTAAAGCCGGTTGAGGCGTCCTGTCTCAACGAGACGGTTTCGGTATAGCGCCCGATGAGATGCCCGATGATCGCCCCATTATGCAATGTCAGGGCGATGATCGCTGGCAACATTGATGGCCCCCAAAGCTGGAGCAGCACAAAAGCCAAAATATATTCCGGAGTTGAGCGCGCAACGACGAGAAAGATATGACCACAGAACCGCGATGCCTTGCCGAGCAATAGTGGCGAAATCAACGGAAACAATACGATGGTCAAAAAACCAGTCGCGACCAGCGCAATCATCGTGAGCTGTACCGTCGCGATAGTGCCGGGTATCGCCTGATCAACCACCATCATGTTGAGCCAGTCCCAAAACGCTTCCCAACCAGCACCAGTCCGAAGAGGATGCGGCACAATATCTTCGGTCAAAAAGCGGACGATATGGGCGCTGGAAAACGCGATACCCCACGGCAGAATTGCGGCCGCACCGATGAGATAAACCGGCATCAAAGGTCGTTTCATCCAGATCCGCATTGTGGCGATCACCAGATAGAACAGGATCAACAGAGCCGAGACTTCAGAATACTGGCCTTCCTTAAAGGCGGTTTCCAGATGAAACCCCAATGTCGGCAATCCAATAAAACCAAGCACAGCGCTAGACCGAATGCCGCATTCCAGCCGATACATTGAATAGGACCGAAAATGCGCCCAGACATCGGGCATCCGCACAAAGAAAAACGCCGAAATTCGGCTGGTCCCTGCTGGAATAACCTTCAACGGGGCCGGATTGGCTTCTTCCAGTATCTCGGCATAAACCTTCGCAATAATGCCCGAATAGGGAATCGCAATGGCCAGCACGCCAGTGAGCGGCGACAGACCAAACATCTGAAGAAAGATTAGCGCCCAGAAAAGCTCATGCACCGCCCGAACGACAGCGCAGCCAGTGCGCACGATCCGGCTGAAAAATAGCAGCGCAAGAAACAACCCCATGGCATTGGCTAGGACGACGCCGAGTAACGCAAAGGCCAGCGTGTACGCTATCGCCAGCACAACGCTGTCGGTCGCATAAAAATCCGGTGTCACCAGCCCGAGCAGGAGCCGTCTAAATTCTTCCCACGGATCAACTGTGGTGATCGCGACGTCAGCGAAGATCAAACAGATAAAGGCAATGCCGACAAAGGTGGTCGTCGTCCGGCCGAGCGGCGACGGTTCAGGGCGCGTAATCACCGGTCGGTGTTCCGGTATAGATCATCGAGATCTGCAGGCGTCATCCCGGCGGCCTGCACGTCAAGCGCAACCTTACCATCCCGGAGTCCGATGAGCCGATCGGCAAACTGAATTGCCAGTTCGCGGTCATGCATCGCCAAAATGACCGTTGGCTTTTCCGCAGTGATGGCATCGAGAATCTCACGCGCCTGATGCTCATCGACCGCCGATACCGGCTCATCCGCGATGAGGATATCACCCGGATGAAACAGGGCTCGACCGACGGCGGTGCGCTGCTGCTGCCCCCCCGAAAGCTCCCCAACACTGGTAAACAATTTGTCGTCCAGCCGTAGCCGTTGGAGAACCGGGATAACCAAATCAACATCGATTTTGGCTGGCTTGAGCAGATTGCGCAGATTGCGCCAAATAGAGCGCTGATGCAGCCGCCCCATATAGACATTATGAAAAACGGTCAGCGCCTGAACCAGACCGAGTTCTTGCGGCACCAATGCCGCTGTTTCGCCGAGCCGTGTATGAATTAGATTAAGGAGCGTTGATTTGCCGGCACCACTCTCACCGACCAAGGCGATACGCTCTCCCTGTGCAATATCAAGCTCGAGATCGCGAAGGACCGTTGTACCGCTATAGCCAACGGTCTCTTCACGAAGCTCCAGCAAAGGCATAAATCAAAGTGCCTTTATTCAATCAGCTAATCGATCAGTCGATCAGACCGATTTTCTTTGCCGTTTCTTTGATCGGCGCATAGTCAGAGTTCTGGGCAGCGATAAAGCTCGCCCGCGGAAAGAATTTCAACAAGTCAGGGTCGTTCATCGAGAGAAGCGCGCCCTGTACTTTCTTGGCAAAACCTTTGCCATAACCCTTGTTCACGTCGCCGCGAATAGTCCACTGATAATCTGGATAAGGCGGGGTTTTCCAGATCAGGCTGACCTTACTGGTATCAACCTTGCCGCTTTTTACTTCACGGTTCCAGACCTTGTAGTTTACCGCGCCGACTTCATAGGCACCGCTCTGCACCAATGCGATGGTGCGGGAGTGATTACCGCTGAAACCAACCTTTTTGAAGACTTTCTTCGGAAGCTTGCCGAATGCAGAGCGGATATGGAATTCCGGCATCAGACGACCCGATGTTGAACCCTTTGACCCAAAGGTAAAGGTCCGGCCCGCAATTCCCTTGGGAAATGCCTTCGATGGCTTCAAGCCCGTGCTCTTATGCGCAATGAAAAAGGTCTCAAAAAACGGATCCTTTTTACCCTGGGCAATTGCTCTGGAGCCTTTGACAAGCTCGCGAGCACGCACACCAGATAATCCACCAAACCAGGCGAGTTGCACCTGATTATTACGGAACGCGGTGACCGCCGCCGCATAGGACTTCACCGGCACATATTTGACCGTCACACCGAGTGTGGAAGTCAGATATTTAGCGACCTTGCCGAACCGCTTGCGCAGTTGGGTCTCATCCTGATCCGGTATCGCGGTGAAAACAAAATCTGCAGCCATAACTGGAGTTGCAACCGGGGCCTGCATTAACGCAAACACGCCCGCCGCTGCGAGCACTGAACGAACCATCATTTTTGGGTCTCCCTCATTAAACTTACCGCCAACACCTTGCCGCGAAATCACATGGGGGTCCAGAGGCAGGGTGTTCACAATTCGCCCCTGAGGAATTTTTCTGTTGAAAAGATTGTGATGGAAGCAGCGCAATGGGTTAGTGGGTGAGATCACGACAAAAATAAAATTTTCTGTGGGTACTTATCCAGAAAATACCATGCAAACGTTTGTTGTGGACATGTTCCGTTCGACGCCAAAAATGCAAAAATTGAATTTTGTTCAAACGGGTTACTGTATCCGCAGCGCGGTATGTCGTTAGACGGTTGGCGTTTTTGTGGTACCGGTACCGAGCCGAATTAACCTGACAATTCCCTTTTCTTCAGGCAACATTGATCCGATCAACCAGATATCTGCAAGGGACGCTTCAATGTTTAAACTCATAAAGAAAATATGCATTTACTTGGCTTTCGTGCTGGCACCGATATTTATCGGATCATCCAACGTGCAGGCAGCAGAACAAATTTCACCCGGAACCCCCGGATCGAAAGAAACACCACTACGTGTTATGCTAGTCCCGACCGATGGGGGCACAGAAGACGGCACGCGAGCGGATTTTGCGCCGATTTTCAATGCTGTTTCACGGACAACGGGTTTGAAGTTCGAAATTCGTGTTGGTCAGAGCTATGCCTCAGTCGTTGAAGGCATGGTAAATCGCCTGGTCGATATCGCTTTTGTGGGCCCAACCTTGTACCTGCAGGCAGCAGCCAAAGGCGCAGCTGAACCACTGGCAGTTGCGGTGCTGAAAGGTAAGTCCGTCTACTACGCTGCGTTCTTTGCCAAGAAAGGTTTTAAGCTGCCGGATATAGCCATGATGAAGGGTCGTTCGATGGCCTTTGGTGATGTTAACTCGTCCTCGAGCTTCACCATCCAAGTTGGTATGCTGATCAAGGCTGGAGTCGATCCCGCACGCAATCTGTCGAAAGTATTCCTGACTGGCGGTCACACCAACAGCCTGAACGCGCTGGCGAGGGGCATGTAGACGTTGCAGCTGCTTCGCTCAACCAATCATATCAGAAAGGCGGAACAAAGGCGCGATTGACCCGAAAGTCCTTGTCCCCGTGGCTGTTAGTGTCCCAATTCCCTACCCACCGTTCATCATGTGCCGTCGCTGCCCGCTGGCGTTAAAGCCCTGCTGCGGAAAGGCTTCAATACGGTACACAAAGATCCGAAGGTTACCCCGGAAATGATCCGTGGTTTTGGCGGTATTCTAGTTGACCGCTACACTTCAAAAATTACGCATAAGACTTTTGCGGCGGTCCAGGAGATGCTCGACCTCGTCACCCCGGAAATCAAGGGCGAGATGCTGAAAAAGGCTGCAAAAAATTAATCCGAGCGGTGGATTCTTGCTAGACTGGTTTTTGAGATGATAAAGTTCGAAAATATCTCAAAAACCTATTCGGACGGGACCGTTGCGCTGAATAACGTCTCATTCGAGATCCCGAAAGGGCAGTTTTGTGTTCTGCTGGGTCATTCAGGCGCGGGTAAATCCACTATCCTACGGCTCGTCAACGGATTGGAGCAGCCCAGTTCGGGCAGTGTCACCGTTGACGGATCCAAAATTGTGCCGAATTCACTGCAAAGCGTTCGACGCAAGGTGTCAATGATCCACCAGGAAGTCAACCTCTCACCTCGGTCCAGCGTCGCTGTGAATGTCATGTCGGGGGCATTAGCGGATGTGTCGGCACTCTTGGCAATGATTGGCTGGTTCCCAGAACGGCTCCGGCGCAAATGCTGCGAGCTAGTCGAACGTGTCGGCTTGACCGAAAATCATCTCAAACGTCGTATCAGTACTCTCTCGGGCGGGCAGCAACAGCGTGTCGGCATCGCCCGCAGCCTTATGCTGGATCCACTTGTAATCCTAGCGGATGAACCAATTGCCAGCCTCGACCCTTCAGTAAGCCGTGATGTTCTATCGCATCTACGAAACATAGCGAAAGAACGTGGCTGCACCATCCTTTGCTGTTTGCATCAGGTTGAAATGGCTAAGGAGTTTGCCGATCGCATCGTCGGTATCGAGGGAGGACATGTTGTTTTCGACCGCTTGCCTAGTGATGTTGATGAAATGACATTGCGATTGATCTATAAAAACTATGACGATCCTTTTGGTGAGGACGTTGTCGCAGCTGCGGCGGTCGAGAATGTGCTCGAGGTAGCCGTAAAGCGGTAGCGCCCAACTTCAACAAGGAATTTCATGTCCCCCAAAAACGAGATCCGTCAAAAAACCGACTCCGAACGCCCTGCGATAGAATGGGAACTAGCACCGCCATACGGGTCAAAGACAGTTCTGATCATCCTGGTCGTCGTGATCGTTATGATCGTCTCAGGCAATCACACCAAAATCGACCGCATGTTCTATCTAATGGGTGAGGCGGTCGGAAACATCGTTGGGCTGAACGACTCATCGCAAGTGGTAAGTGGCACCAAAAACATTGCACGGTCGATGTTCCCCCTGCAATTTTCATAGACCACCGAGGTTTCGAGAATTGAGAACTTCGACCCTAAAGACTTGCCTATGTTTTCCACCTTAAAATCCAAACAGACCTCGGTCACCCGAGTGAACCCGCAAACGCTTGCACTTGAAAAGACGACAACGACAAGAACCGTTCTTTACAATCCGATCGGCTATTTCATGCATGTCCTGCGCAAAATGCTGGAAACGATTGAAATCGCGATCTGGGCGACGTTGTTTGGCATCATCATCAGCATTCCCCTCACCTACTGTTCTGCAGCAAACTACACGAGGAACCGGCTCACCTATGGATTTGCCCGAGGGGCAGTCAGTATGTTCCGGGCAATACCAGAATTGATATCTGCAATGTTCTTGGTGCTAGCTTTTGGGTTCGGCCCGATCGCAGGCATTCTGGCCCTTGCAATCCATTCGGCCGGCTTTCTGGGCAAGTTCTATGCGGAAGATATAGAAAATGCCGACTCGGGGCCGCAGGAAGCATTACGAGCCATTGGCGTATCCAAGATTAAAACGCTTCGGTATGCGGTGCTGCCCCAGGTACTGCCGCAATATGTGGCGTACAATATGTATATCCTTGATCGAAACGTGCGCATGGCCACGGTGATCGGGCTCGTTGGCGCGGGCGGCATCGGCCAGGAACTGAAGGGCCGTTACGATCTGTTCGATTATGGCCATGTCTCGACGATCTTGATGATGATTTTCCTCACCGTCTTTGCGCTGGATCATATCTCGGGTCGCATCCGTTCTAAACTAATCTGAGGCATTGCAGGTGCCTACTGCCAGGAGAGAACCAATGAATATCGTCTATTCTTACTATGTGCTGGATATCATTCATCGCGGCCATCTTTTAATGATGAAGAACTCAAAGGCAATTGCTGGAGAAAATGGCCGACTAATCGTCGGGATCGTCTCCGACGAAGCTGTGATTAAGCAAAAAGGCAAGCCCCCAATTTTAAGCTTTTCCGAGCGCCTCGAACTTGCGCAGTCGATCAAATATGCAGACCTTGTTGTTGCGCAAAAGGATTATTCGCCTTTTCCAAATGTCAGGCAGATCAAGCCGACCATCCTGATGGAGAGCGAGAGTCACGACGAAGCACAGATCAATGAAGGCCGTGAGTTGATGGAGAGCCTCGGAGGCAAAGTAATCGTCATGCCCTACTTCCACAGCCAGTCCTCAACGCGGATCAAGCAGCAGATCACAGATGAGCCAAAGACCACTGGCTGACGCTCGACGGGACCGTTCGTACCGGCCGCGACGTATGATGGATTTATTCACATGAAACAATTCATCCAAACATGGCGAGAATCCCAAAGGTTTTTAAGGGATGAAACAGCATGGGATGGACTCGTCGTTTATTCGGAAGGTGAATCCTATGCGCCCTATCTACGGCCAATGATCGATGCGCTGGCAGATGTTTATGACGGCAGCGTACATTACCTGACGTCGGACGCTGCCGACCGTGTTCTGCTCGATGCCCCACCACATGTGAAGGGGTTTTTTATTGGCAAGGCCAGCATGCGGACCTATGTCTTCAACCAAATCCGCGCCAATGTAGTGGCTATGACGATGCCGGATTTGAACACCTTCCATATCAAACGCTCACCCAACGTGCAGCACTATACCTATTTTCATCACTCCATGGTCAGCACGCATATGGTTTACCGTAAAGGAGCCTTCGATCATTTCGATTCAATAATGTGCACTGGTCCGTATCATTCAGAAGAAATTCGTGATTGGGAGGCGTCGCAAAAGCTTCCCGCCAAGCAGTTTTTCGATCATGGCTGTCCTCCCCTTGATGCTTTGATCAAGGCTGCCTCGACGACCTCCGCCCCTCCTATTGGCGACAACCAGCGCCTGAACGTTCTCGTGGCTCCATCATGGGGACCGGAAGGCCTGATGGAAACGCGCGCCATGGACGTTGTACGCATACTCCTTGATGCCGGCCATTTCGTTCGGGTCCGGCCCCACCCCAGGACCCGACAGCTTGCTGGCCAAGTCATTAATGATCTGGCTGTGATGTTCGCTGACCACCCAAGCTTCGATATGAACGAAGACATAAGCAATCACGAAGCGTTGCTTCAGTCCCATGTGATGATTAGCGACTGGTCCGGCGTCGCGATGGAATTCGCATTTGGGTTAGGTCGGCCAGTGTTATTCATTGATGTGCCGCGTAAGATTAACAATCCAGACTACTCTGTAGTGACACCAACACCGCTGGAGGTATCGTATCGAGAAGAGGTCGGTGCAATCATCAAACCCGATCAGCTGGACGAATTACCTGCCGCCCTCGCCGCCCTAATGGCAGAGGCTCCCGCGATCCAGACAAAAGTAATTAAGCTTCGAGAACGCCAGTTTTACAACCTAGGAACTAGCGCAAAGCGGGGAGCAGAAATCCTTGCCGAGATCGCCACCCGTACCAAAAGCAAGCGTCCTTAAGAAATACCAAGATTTTCAGTTTGGTTGTTGAGCCAACAGCCACCACTCCAGCTATCGCCGTTTGACTGCTTCCAGCGCTATCCGCACCGGCACCATCGCATCCAAAACACTGCTATCGGGAAAACCTTTCTGTCCGATGCCAAATTCAAAACGGTTTAAAAGCACTTCCCCTTGGACGAGCACTTTGCCCCCAACCACGGAAAGATCAAACGCCATCGTTACAGGGCGGCGCGAACCGGCCAGGAGCAGGTCGCCTACTGCCGTATAGCTGTCTCGCTTGACCCTGGTTACCGACCTCGAAACGAAGCGAGCGACGGGATGGGCACCCGAATTCAGGAAATCAGCGGAGAGGGCTTGCGTCCTGACGCTCCCTAGAACAAGACTAGAAACCACGATATCTACGTTGATGGCTGCGTTCTCAATTCTGTCTGGGTCGAAATTTATGCTGGCCTTCCAATCCTCGAAGCGCCCGGTCACCGGTTTTCCCATCACCTTGACCTCGATGTTGATCCGGCTGGTTTTCGAATTAACCCGCCAATCAACAACGGACGCTGCGGCGGTGTTCGCCATGCGCTGCCCCGGCGGAGATCCGGGCCAGTCCCCGAAATACGCCATGCCCCCAATCGTTCCGCCCAACAAAATAAAGATGAGACCCGAGAGTAACAAAGGGAGCCGATTGTTTTTTTGTTCCAGCTCCATATCGGCGGGCACTTGCTTCAAACCGGGAATCATACGCCGTAAGGTACTGTCGCGATCTATCAAGGAATGTTTTAGGGCTCCAGCGATATGAAGACATAACGACAAGATCAGCAGGACCCCAGTGCAATAATGCGCGGACTGAAACACCGAAGCCAGCCGCGGATCTTCCGGAACCATTGGCAGGTCCTGACCAAATGGCCACCAAATCGGTGCAAATCCTTCAGTTGCTGAATGGTAAAGCCAACCGGTCAGAGGCATCAAAATTATGGTGCCATACAAAATCCAGTGAATCGTATGGGCTGCCAGGCTTTCAAGTGGCCTGTCAGCATTCAGGAGTTGCGGACGAGGCTGACAAATCGCCCAGCCAATTCGAACAATAGCGACCATAAATACTGCAACGCCCAGCGTCTTGTGGAGGGAATATGTCGATGATTTATGGGCGACTTCATCCGCTGTGGTCGCTGGAAGGTCGGCCATGTAAATGCCGACCGGGATCAACGTCAGAATTAGGGCGGCGGTTGTCCAATGGAGCAACTGCGCCATCAGGCCATAGGCCGCCCTAGTATTGAGAAGAAGCGTAAAATTTTTCACAGAAAACTATTACCGCTTCCAACGATCTCAATGGTCATCGGAAGCGGCATCAATGTCATGTTGTGTCTCTGACGGCCGGGTTTACTTTTTCCGGTCTTTCATTTCAGTGACGATATTAATCGTGATTGGACCTGTCGAAAAATTTCCGACCTTAAAAGCCATATGATCAATTTTTGTGGTCGCCGAGAAAGCAACCCAATTCCCTTTATAATAGGCAATCGCTGCGGCCACAGGGTGCGGACCGCGATGGGTCAATGTCGTCTTAAGAGTTACCGGTTTGGTCACCCCATGGATCGTCATATCGCCGATCACGTCTGCGGTTTTATCGCCGGTTCGCTTTACGGAGGTGCTGACGAACGTGATCTTGGGAAACTTGGCGACGTCGAAATACCGTTTACCCTTTAAGTGCTTGTCAAAGATTTTTACGCCGCTGGATACACTATTGGCATCAATTGTAACGCTGAGCTTTGACTTCTCAACATTGTCAGGGTCAAGCGTCAGCATCCCATCGACCTTGGTGAACTCAGCCGTTTGCATGGAAACACCAGCATGGTTCCAACCAAATCGAACCTCGGTGTGTCCCGGGTCCGTGTAATAGGTTTCGGCTGCCCAAGCTGTTTGGGAAAATCCGGGGGCGACTAGAAGTACACCCGCAAAAATAATTTTTAATGCCGTTCTCATTCCTCTACTCCCATATTTTATCGTTTCTTTTGATAACGCGAAAAGCCAAAGAAACTTCGTTTAATCGAGCAAACGATAAAGCATCTAATTTCGTGCCCCAACCCAATATGAACGGCGTGATGCACAAATCACAGGAATTTGAAAAGAGAATTTTTAGGGGTAATAACCGAACTCGTTAGCCCGCTTTGGGTCTCGCTGAACAAGGATTCGACCACCGATCCTTCACACCAAACAAAAAGGCGCCCTATGGGACGCCCGTTTGTTAATGGCGGAGAGTGAGGGATTCGAACCCTCGGTACGCTTACGCGCACAACGGTTTTCGAGACCGCCCCGTTCGACCACTCCGGCAACTCTCCGCCGGCGGTTTTATAGGAGGAGGTGTTGCCCGGTCAATCTTTCCGGTAAATGAATTTATCTACGTCGGCCCTGGCTGTCGGGGTTAAACCCCGCCCCAGACATCCTCCGCGACCTCAACCAAACGAGCCAGCTTGGCTTTTTCAGCATCTTCGGTCAGCGGTTTGCCCATAATCGAGCTGGCAAACCCGCATTGCGGGCCAATCGCCAGGTTATCGAGCGACGTAAACTTGGCGGCCTCATTAACGCGGCTTTTGAGCATCTCGGCATCTTCCGTCATCGGTGATTTAGATGACATCACGCCCAGCACCACGACCTTGCCTTCTGGAAGCAGACGCAGTGGCTCAAACGTACCCGCGCGCGGCGTGTCATATTCCATGAAATAGCCGTCGACATTGATCTGGTTAAACAACGCATCCGCCACTGGGTCGTAGCCACCTTCCGCTGCCCAGAACCTTTCGCGATTGCCGCGGCAGGTATGCATGGTAAAGGTCACATCATCCGGCGCCCCGTCGATCACCTGATTGATCCGCTTGGCATATTCGCCAAGCATCGCTTTGGGACTTGATCCCCAGCTTTTAAAGACAGCGTCATAGTCAGAGTCGCACAGGAACGGCAGGGTAACGTCATCAACCTGGATATACTTTGCCCCGGCCTCGACCAAGGCGCTGACTTCCTGACGATAGGCTGCGATCAGATCATCCCAGAAATGATCCATATCGGTGTAATGCCCGCCAAGGATTGCGGGATCACCACCAGCGAAACAATGCACAACCGGCGGCGCCGGCATCGTAACCTTCGGCGTAATTGACGTCGTGGATTTGAGGAAGTTAAACGCCTCGACAACAGGGCTCGGTTTCCAGGCAATCTTGCCAGTCACCTTCAGCACCGAGAAATCCTGCTGCTTACCCTGCTCGTTCTTCCAGGCAAACGGAGACGACGCGCCCTGACGTGTTGCCGAGAACCCATCCCAGTTCATGATCATTTCGAGCCACCAGCTGCGGCGGCGGAACTCACCATCGGTTGCTGTTTTGAGACCGGCTTCTTCCTGCAGCGAGACAACGTGTTCTACGCATTCATTTTCGACCTGGCGCAAATCTTCATTGTGATGTGGGCCAAGATGGTCATCCGCTGTCTGGGCGCCGAGAAAATTCTCGCGGGCATCCAGAAGTCTCTGAGGCCGCAACAGGCTGCCGACATGGTCGGCGCGAAAAGGTGGTTTGGAACGTCCGGTCAACTTAATCTCCCTGAATTTTTTTATTAGCTAATGGGGGCGGCGCAGCGTTTCCAAATCTGCGGTTTACCCTTACCGATGGTCATCTCCATCGTTTCATCATCGTGTATAACCATTACGGCCTTTTGACCAGAGCCGGATTCGCCTGTTGGAATGACATAGTCAAATCCATGCCGATCATAGGTGCCAGTCATGTGTTTGCCACCGGGAGTCTTGATCTTCGGACCTTCAATATTGAGGTGTCTCCCCGATTTGGTACACCAATCGCCGTCAATGGCATCCGCCTGCGCGGAAAAAGATAGGAAAGTGCCTGCCAGAACCATTGGGAAAAAAGCTGGGAATAGAGCCACTTTTGTCATTGGAATCGCCTCCTCTGCCGGTGGAGAAGAGTGTACTCTGCCTACTCTCCAGACCAAAGGAGCATCTCTAGAGCCCAAAGGGTCGATTGAGGCGGATTTAGGCATTAAAAAATATAGGAAAATAGGGCATTCTAGACGCTTGACACACGGGTCGTTCGGACTATATTTCGGCCTCCCTTAAACGGGCGAGCGTATTTCACAATGGAATACCAATGACGCCCGTTGTTTCTTGCTGTGTTGGAGCATCATGTACGCAGTGGTTAAAACTGGCGGTAAACAGTACCGCGTTGCCAAAGACGATGTCATCGTCGTGGAAAAGCTTGCCGCCGACGCGGGAAGCGCATTAGAGCTCGATGAAGTTTTGATCCTTGATGATGGGAAAGAAACCGTTGTCGGCACGCCTCTGGTTGACGGCGCCCGCGTTGCGGCGACGGTTCTCGATCAGACCCGCGGCGACAAAATCATCGTTTTCAAGAAGAAGCGTCGTAAAGATTATAAGAGAAAGAAGGGTCACAGACAGGATCTAACGGTTCTGCGGATCACCGACATTCTCGCTAAAGGCCAAAAAGGTAGCTCGGCTAAGGCTGCTGCACCCAAGGCCGAAGCGGCAGAGGCTACACCAGTAGCGGAAACCGCGGCTAAGAAAGCACCAGCGAAGAAAGCTGCTAAAAAAGCACCCGCGAAGAAATAGACTTAGGAGACTGTTAGATGGCTCATAAAAAAGCAGGTGGTAGTTCCCGCAACGGTCGCGACACAGAAGGTCGTCGGCTTGGCTTGAAAAAATTTGGCGGCCAGACCGTTATTCCGGGTAATATCATTCTCCGCCAGCGCGGCACAAAGTATCACCCCGGAGAAAATGTCGGGATCGGCCGGGATCACACGATCTTTGCCACTTCCGAAGGTCGGGTAAGCTTTGCACGCAAGGCACAGGGACGGGTTTTTGTTTCGGTGGAGCCAAACGCCTAACCGACCTTCCATAGGCTGCTACGGCAGCAGGATTTGGGGGGAATAGTAATATTCCCCCTTTTTATTTGTAGATTGAGGGCCAAGAAGACGGGCCGATATCATGAAATTTCTCGATCAAGCCAAGATATATCTACGGTCCGGCGATGGCGGCAACGGCTGTGTCGGATTTCGGCGCGAAAAATACGTCGAGTTCGGCGGTCCTGATGGCGGCGACGGCGGCAAAGGCGGCAACGTCGTCGTGGAAGTCACCGATGGCTTAAACACGCTTATTGATTTTCGCTACCGGCAGCATTTTAAAGCAGAGCGCGGTGTCAACGGCAGCGGTGGCAATCGAGCTGGTGCGACCGGGAAGGACGCGATCTTACATGTCCCGCCCGGCACACAAATATATGAAGAAGATAATGAAACCCTGATTGCCGATCTAACCGAGGAAACCACTCGGGTAGTCCTATGCCATGGTGGCATGGGGGGACGTGGCAATGCGCGGTTTAAAACGTCAACCAACCAGGCCCCCCGCCGCGCCGATCCTGGCGAAGAGGGTGAAGAGTTTTATGTATGGCTGCGGCTTAAGCTGATCGCTGATGTCGGACTTGTCGGGCTTCCCAACGCTGGGAAATCAACATTCCTGTCTGTGGTATCCCGCGCCAAACCCAAGATCGCAGATTATCCTTTTACCACTCTGTTTCCCAACCTCGGCGTGGTCACCATCGACGATACGTCTTTTGTTATCGCCGATATCCCCGGCTTGATCGAAGGCGCGCACGAAGGGACTGGTCTCGGCGACAGGTTCCTTGGCCATGTTGAGCGCTGTGGCGCACTCCTACATCTTATCGATGGCACTGAAGAAGACGTTGTGGAGAACTGGCAGACAGTAAGAAAAGAGCTTGCTGCCTATGGCAACGGTCTTGATGAAAAAGACGAGATTATCGCCCTCAATAAAATAGATGCGATGCCAGAAGATGAGATTGCTGAGAAGCAACAAGCGCTCCTAGACGCTGGTGCTCAGAATGTTCTCAAGATCTCTGGCGTTGCACGCACGGGTATTGATGATGTGTTACGTGGTCTCCGTCCCTTTGTAGACGCAAACCGCCTTGGCAGCAGCGACGCTGAGGGTGAAAAGGCATGGACGCCATGACTGAGAATAGTTTGAAATCCCTCTCTTCAGCCAAACGGCTAATTATCAAAATTGGTTCTGCTCTGTTGACCACGGACAAATCCGGAGAGCTAAACCATAATTGGCTCTCCTCGCTCGCCGACGACATTGCGACGTTCAAACGAAATGGCGCAGAGATCATAATCGTCTCGTCCGGCGCTGTTGCCGTTGGCAGACAAGCATTGGGGCTGTCACTTGGTCAGTTACGACTTGAAGAGAAACAGGCCGCCGCGGCAGCGGGCCAGATCGGGCTATTTCATGCCTGGCAAGAAGCGTTTGCACGTCATGACACACGGACAGCGCAAATCCTGTTGACGCCTGGCGACACCGAAGAACGCCGCCGACATTTGAATGCCCGAAACACAATTGAGACCTTGCTTTCGCTCGGTGCAGTCCCTGTCATTAACGAGAACGACACAGTCGCGACCGAGGAAATCCGGTTTGGCGACAATGACCGCCTTGCGGCTCGCGTTGCCCAAATGATCGGGGCCGATGGGCTGGTCCTGTTGTCTGATATTGATGGGCTGTATTCGGCTGACCCCCGACATGACCAGTCCGCTGAATTCATCTCTGAGGTAGCCGAGATCACCTCAGAGATCGAGGGCATGGCTGGTGAAGCGGCACCCGGTTATTCCTCGGGAGGGATGGTCACCAAGATTGAGGCTGCCAAGATTGCGACACGCGCTGGATGTGCGGTCGTTATCGCTGACGGCAAGGCACATCACAGCTTGTCGACGATCGATGGTGGGACCCGTACGTGGTTCCACGCGACGGCAACACCGTCGACGGCTCGGAAGCGGTGGATTGCTGGCGCGCTAACTCCTGGCGGAGTTCTAACGATCGATAGTGGTGCGGTTAAAGCACTCGGTAACGGAAAGAGTCTGTTGCCTGCGGGGGTCATTTCCGTCTCGGGCGATTTCGAACGCGGAGACGCCGTTGTTATTGAGAATAGCGCAAAGGACAGGATCGGCTGCGGGCTTGTTGCCTATTCATCAAAAGATGCCAATTTAATTGCAGGACATAAAACCGGTGAAATTGAAGCGTTGCTCGGCTACCGTGGCCGGGATGAAATGATGCATCGAGATGACTTGGTGATTGACGGTTAGAGAAAGAAGATGAGCGACACCGCAAACGGCGAAACAAGTTTCGAAGACAGCGCTGCCCTGCATGAAGCGATGGTGACGCTCGGCGTATCAGCACGTAACGCCGTTCAGGAGTTATCGACTGTTCCCACTGAATCGAAAAACAAAGCATTGATGGAGGCTGCGGCAGCAATCCGCAATGACAGTGAAGCCCTTAAAGCAGCAAATGCAAAAGACATGGTGGCGGCTGAGGAGAAGGGAATTTCCGGTGCGATGCTGGACCGCCTTTTGCTGGATGACGGACGAATTGAAGGCATGGCCAAGGGGCTGGAGGACATCGCCAAACTGGATGATCCAGTAGGTTCCGTCATGGCCGATTGGGATCGTCCAAATGGCCTGCAAATTCAACGCGTTCGGGTGCCCCTCGGCGTCATCGGCATTATCTACGAATCCCGTCCTAACGTGACGGCAGATGCTGGCGGTCTTTGCCTAAAATCCGGCAACGCCGCCATCTTACGCGGTGGTTCGGAGAGTTTTCATTCGTCATCGGCCATACTGGATTGCCTGCAACAGGGTTTAAGGATGGCAAACCTTCCTATCGGCGCCATACAGCAAGTACCGACACGCGATCGCGCGGGCGTCGGCGAAATGCTGACGATGTCTGAGCATATCGACATCATAGTGCCGCGCGGTGGCAAATCGTTGATTGAGCGCGTCCAGAATGAAAGCCGTGTACCGGTCATCGCGCATCTTGACGGCAATTGTCATATCTATGTTAACGAAGCTGCCGATCCAAAAATGGCCAGGGACGTTGTCTACAACGCCAAGATGCGGCGACCCGGTATTTGCGGCGCAACGGAAAGTCTCGTGGTCGACCGGAGTGCGGCGTCTCAACTGTTACCGCCCATTATAGAAGCCCTGGCCAGTGCGGGCTGCGAAATTCGCGGTGATGATGCGACCCAAGCGCTGGATACCCGAGTCCAGCCGGCCAGTGAAGAAGATTGGGATACCGAATATCTCGATGCCATCATTTCAGTAAAACAGGTTGATGGCGTTGATGACGCGATTAATCACGTGAACAACCACGGATCACACCACACTGATTCTATCGTTACGGGTGACAACAACGTCGCCACCGAATTCCTGAATCGAATTGATTCCGCCATCGTGCTGCACAACGCTTCGACACAGTTCGCCGATGGTGGTGAATTCGGCATGGGCGCTGAGATCGGCATCTCAACAGGACGCCTACATGCACGCGGTCCCGTTGGTGTTGAACAGCTCACCACATTTAAATACGTGGTGCGTGGCAACGGACAGGTCCGACCCTGACTGAACCATCAGCCAATTTGAGAACGGCGGTGCGTCCCGGACTAAGCGGGAGCGGACAACGTATCGGCCTGCTCGGCGGATCGTTTAATCCTGCACATGATGGACATCTTCATATCTCACAAGAAGCCTTAAAGCACATCGACCTCGATTGTGTTTGGTGGATTGTATCGCCGCAGAATCCGTTAAAAAAATCGGACGACATGGCACCCTTCGGGGACCGATTAGCCAACGCCCAGACTGTGGCGCGCGATCCGCGCATTCGGGTAACTGACCTAGAAACACGCCTGGATACGCGTTTCACGATCGATAGCATGCAACGCATTCAGACCAGTTTCCCTGAAAAACGATTCGTTTGGATCATGGGAGCTGACAACTTAATTCAGTTTCCACAATGGAAAGACTGGCAGAAGCTGTTTGCAACAGTTCCCATTGCGGTTTTTGACCGTGCCCCTTATTCTGTACAGGCGTTGTCTGGAAAGGCAGCGCAGGTGTTTGCTAGGAGCAGGCTCACAACACAACATGCGAGAAAATTGGCTAATTATACGCCACCCGCCTGGACATTTTTTCGGACTCCGCTGCATCCCGCAACGGCAACCGACATTCGGGCCAGAGATAATACATCCCTTTCATGACCAACCGATGGTGATCCATTGACCGACACGCTCGTTCAAGATGCTACAAAAACGAAATCCACCGACCCCGAGTCTATTCTCTCCCTCGTCCGCGACGTTCTCGAAGATCACAAAGCCGAAGATACCGTTGTTATTGACCTTCAAGGCAAATCAACGATCGGGGACTACATGGTCATCGCAACCGGCAACTCTAACCGACAGGTCGCAGCGCTAGCGGAAAATTTAGTGCAATCACTGAAAAAACAAGGTCTCCCGCCAACAAAGCCGGAGGGATTACGGCAGAGCGACTGGGTTCTGATCGATGCCGGTAACGTCATCGTACATCTGTTTAGGCCGGAGGTTCGAGAGTTCTATAACCTCGAGAAAATGTGGGAAGCCGAACTTACCGACTCTGACGCCAGCACAACGACGCACTGACGGAGCGCTCAGTCCGACGCCATGCGCATAACCATTGTCGCCGTTGGACGGTTACGGGCTGGACCCGAACAAACACTCCTCAATCATTTTATCAAACGCATCACTTGGCCCGTCGAAATTCGAGAAGTCGAAGAGAAAAAGAATCTGAACGGTGACGCCTTAAAACGGCGTGAGGGGGAACTCCTCCTCGACAAATGTCCACCTGGTTCACAGATCATCGCCCTCGATGAACGAGGCAAAGAGATATCCAGCCGCTCGTTCGCTATCAAGGTCAGCGACTGACAAGATGATGGCGTTAGCGACTTATGCATTCTCATAGGAGGGGCCGACGGGCTCGATGATGCCGTACGCCAACGCGCCAACCTCACGATTTCCTTTGGTCGCCTTACCTGGCCACACATGCTGGTCCGCAGCATGCTTGTCGAGCAACTCTATCGGGCACAACAAATTATTGCGGGACATCCCTATCATCGCGATTAACAGGGATGGTGGTTTTTCGCGTGATCTAAGGTTTTTCTATGCATTTATGCCGCAAAAACGCATTTTTGGTCTATAATCGCGCTAATTTTCAGCAACCACGATTTTAAGTGAAAGCCCAGTAAGAGCCATGTCGTCTAAAGCTGCCCGCCGTCCTGTCGTCTTATGTGTCCTCGATGGATGGGGCTGGCGCCCTGAGGAATCCGAGAACGCAATCGCCCTGGCCGATACACCGGTCTTCGACAGGTTGATGGACGATTGCCCTACGGCATTCTTACAGACATCCGGCACTGACGTGGGGTTGCCCGATGGGCAGATGGGTAATTCCGAGGTCGGCCATCTGAATTTAGGCGCGGGGCGCATCGTTAATCAGGACATTCAACGGATCACCGCCGCCATTAATGATGGCTCTTTGGTGCAAAGCCCAGTACTCGGTGACCTCATCACCAAACTAACCGACAGTAACGGCACCTGCCATTTGATGGGTCTTGTATCACCTGGTGGCGTCCATTCGCATCAAGACCAAGTCGTCGCACTCGCTAAGATACTCAATGATGCCGGGATCAAAGTTGCCATCCATGCTTTTCTCGATGGCAGAGACACACCTCCAAAAAGTGCCGCCGACTTCATGCAACAGTTTTGTGATGACATCGCGCCTCTGGCATTGGTCTCAGTCGTTACTGTCACAGGTCGGTTCTACGCCATGGATCGCGACAAGAGATGGGATCGCGTTTCCCAGGCTTATAAAGCGATTGTTAGTGCTGATGGCGAAGGTGCCGAAAATCCCATGGCCGCAATAGCGCAAAGTTATAGCAACGATGTTACCGACGAATTTGTTTTGCCTGCAGTCATCGGTGACTATGGCGGGATGCAAGATGGTGATGCTGTCCTGATGGGTAATTTTCGTGCCGACCGCGCCCGTGAAATTCTCACCTCATTGTTGGATGCAGAGTTTGATGGTTTCGAGCGTGCGGACATGGTCGCCCTTTGCGACGCCTCTGGCTTGGTCGAATATTCTGAGACCTTAAGCGAGTGGATGACATCTATTTTTCCACCAGAAATACTGGATCGTATTTTCGCAGAGGTTATTGCAGATGCCGGAATGAAACAGTTTCGTATTGCCGAAACCGAGAAATATGCTCATGTGACTTTTTTCTTTAACGGTGGTGTTGAGACTCCATACCCTGGTGAAGATCGAGCGCTTATTCCGTCACCTAAGGTCGCCACCTATGACGAGAAGCCGGAAATGTCCGCCGTTGAAGTAACTGATCGCCTCATCGAAGCCATCGGCTCCGGTAACTATGACTTCATCTTTGTGAATTATGCCAATCCAGACATGGTTGGACATACAGGCATTTTACCGGCGGCAATCAAGGCCATCGCCACAGTCGATCAATGTTTGGGCCGCCTTGAAACAGCAATAAAGAATGCTGACGGTGCGCTATTGATTACCGCCGATCACGGCAACGCAGAAACGATGACAGACCCAGATACTGGAAAGCCATTCACATCGCACACGACGAATGTCGTCCCGGCAATCCTGGTTAACGCGCCGAGCAAATATAAAACACTAAGCGGCGGGGCACTCGCCGATGTCGCACCGACTTTGATGACATTGATGGCGCTCGAACAACCACCGCAAATGACCGGTCATTCCCTTGTTGAAACCACTGGCGTGACCGATGGCGGCGGAGGCATAAATCCTGTATCGGCGTCAGCATAAAATTGCAGCCATAATCGCTGCGAGCACAATTGCTACGGGATGTTGGTCGACACCGGCGATATCGGCGGACCCAAGCAACTCTCTTAAAAATGTTGAAAAAAGCCTTGGTGCTGCAAATTCGGAAACACGTGTGCTTACCGAAAAAGCGGAGAAGACAAAGGCTGAACTGAAAAGACTGCGGCAACGATCCGTTGCCGTTGCTGCAAAAGCGCAAGATCATGCTTTTACCCTGATCAGGCTTGAGGAACAGCTAGAAGAACTGGACTATCGCGCCGCTGCAAAAAGACAATCCCTCACAGCACAAAAAAAACAACTCGGTAGCTTAATCGCGGCTCTTCAACGGATCGCCCTCCATCCACCGGTTGCCCTGATCGCTTTACCCGCCACGCCGGCAGATACGATCAGAAGCGCGCTGCTACTGCGCGGCACCCTTCCAGAGATAGAAACCCGGGCTCAGGTTTTACGGGATGATATTAGTGCCCTTGCAGAAATCAGAGCAGCGATCACAGCAGCACGTGCGAAAATTCAAACTGAACAACGGGAACTCAGCGGGGAACGGCGTGCACTGGCAACTTTGACCTCGAAGAAACTCAAACTCGCGAAACTCACAAGTGCCGCCCGAGACAAGCTGGGCAAAAGAGCTCTTGCACTTGGTAGTAAGGCAAAAAATTTAAGAGATTTGGTCTCACGGCTAGCCACTGACCAACGTCGCAGGTCACAGAGAAATTTACAGTCTCGTTCATCGAAATTAGCAAAACCCGACACGCCGCCGCCCAATCGCAAAATTGTGACTTCGACATCCAAAATCGAAAAACCTGATAACCGCAGGGCAAATCCCCAAACCGCTAGCCTGCCCAAATTCCCGCGACGAGGCTTACCTGTAGCGGGTCGCATCGCCATCGCCTTTGGCGGTAAAGATCACAATGGCCAGAAATCTCGCGGGATCGCTATTAAAGCGCGACCCAGCGCCACCGTGATCGCCCCAAGCAGCGGTAAGGTTGTGTTCGCAGGGCCATTCCGGGGTTTAGGCAATCTCGTGATCATCGAATATGGTCGTCAGTACCATTTACTACTCGGTAGATTGGCGAAAATTGATGTGCCGGTAGGAGAAAAAGTACTGGCGGGCGAACCCGTTGGCATAATACCCTCTACCGATCTGACTGGCACAACACTATATCTAGAATTGCGCCGAAACGGTCGGCCCATCAACCCCCTGCCGTGGCTTGCGGCAAGACGAGATAGGAAACGCGGATAATGGTTACACGAATTCTTGCGGCGACAGCCGTCTTCACTATGGTTCTGTTCCCGGTTAGCGGTAACGCCCAAAAAAACAGCTCAGAAACATATCGCCAGCTTGATTTGTTTGGCGACGTATTTGAGAGGGTACGAGCAGACTATGTAAAGAAGGTCGGTGACGAAAAGCTGATTGAATCCGCCATCAACGGCATGCTGACGTCTTTAGATCCACATTCCAGTTACATGTCTCCAAAAAGCTTTAAAGATATGCAGGTCCAGACCAGGGGTGAGTTCGGTGGCCTGGGCATCGAAGTCACCATGGAAAATGGTTTCGTTAAAGTTGTTTCCCCAATCGATGACACGCCCGCATTTCGTGCTGGTCTTAAGTCAGGCGATTATATTACCCACCTCGATGACACCGCCGTCCGAGGCCTGACACTTAATGAAGCCGTTGAGAAAATGCGGGGTCTCGTTAATTCAGACATTAAGCTTACGATCCGTCGAGAAGGACGAGAACCCTTCGATGTCACTATTACACGCGCGGTTATTAAAGTTAGATCCGCTCGTTGGCGGACCGAAGGTGACGTTGGCTATTTACGTCTAACATCATTTACCGAGCAATCTGATGTCGGCATAGCCAAGGGTATGAAAAAGATTAAAGAAAAGCTGGGCGACAAACTAAAGGGTATCGTTCTTGATTTACGCAACAATCCGGGCGGCTTACTAGATCAGGCAATCAAGGTTTCAGATGCGTTCCTGAATCGCGGAGAGATTGTTTCGACGCGATCACGCAGTGCCGAAGATGCGCAAAGATTTAACGCGAAGAAGGGAGATCTGGCGAAAAATTTACCTATCGTTGTATTGATTAACGGCGGATCAGCATCAGCTTCCGAAATTGTCGCGGGCGCCCTCCAGGATCACCGCCGTGCTGTCATTCTCGGCACCCAGTCTTTTGGCAAGGGATCGGTTCAGACAATTATCCCATTGTCTGGGCATGGCGCCATTCGCCTTACAACCGCGCATTATTACACCCCGTCAGGACGGTCTATTCAAGCCAAAGGCATCAAACCAGATATCGAGGTCAAACAAGCCAAGCTTGAAACCGTCGAGCAAAGTCGGCGTCGACGTGAGGCGGACCTAAAGGGCGCCTTGAAGAACCCCAATACCCCCAAGAAAAAGGGCGAAGAAGGTGAAAAAGCTTCTGATAAAAAAAGCGCCAAAGCTGCCGAAAAACCGTTCGATTATCAGCTTGATAGAGCGCTCGGTCTAATTCGAGGCATCTCGCTGTATAATGCTCGAGTAGGCAACTGATCCCAGTCCCCCTCGCGTCGCGTCATGCATTGGAGAATTGGGCAAAACCGTGACAGACAAAGAGCCGGGTAATGCGACGCGCAACGGAGTTCGCCTACCAGCGATACTTCTATTAGTTTTAGTCGCTATCGCAGCGGGCGGCACGTCGTGGCTTATCTTCTCTCCGCCACCCCCGTCTGACGACGTTGCAACAAAACAACCGCCAACAAAACCACAGAGTCCTCAACCTAGACCGGAAACAACCACTTCAAAACCTTCAAACGTAAAGCCTGCACCTGCTGAAACAAAGACAAACCCTCCAGTTCAAAAAGTTACCTCTAAGGCAGCAACACCCAAACAATCTGCACCGTCGCCCGAAGAACCTCTCGTCGAGAAAGCTGAAACAGATTCGGTGAAGCAGCCTTCTGATAAGAAATTACCCGCCTCTCAAATAGCTAAACCACCACCCGCTGAGAAACCGGTCACGCCGCCTAACCCAGTAACACCGATAGACCGCGTTGCTGCCCCAATTATTCCCGCGGTACCGACGCTAACGGTCAAACGTCGAGAGAGGCCGCTGCGGGCGGCACCAGATCCGGCGCTGATTGAGAAGTCGTCCGCTGGTGCTCTGCCAATAGTCGGGCGCGATGGACGAGAAGCGTGGCGGGTATATGCACGACCCTTCAACGCGCCAAAATCAAAGCCTAGAATAGCAATTGTGCTCTATGGTCTCGGAACTAGCGCAACGGCATCCCGCGCCGCTATTCAAGGTCTGCCAGGCGCGATAACACTCGCTTTTTCCCCTTATGCTGACCGGCTGACCGGCTGGATTGGGGAAGCTCGTACGGCAGGTCATGAGGTCATGTTGATGGCCCCGATGGAGCCAACCAACTATCCACAGTTTGACCCAGGTCCGAAGGCTCTCCTGACAACACAGAGTGACAAGCAAAATATTGGACGTTTGGAATGGATCCTCGGTCGCGGGGTCGGTTATGTTGGTGTCGTCAACTATATGGGATCTCGGTTCACGCGATCCCATTCCCATATGCGGATCGTCCTCGCAACACTGCGAAAGCGCGGACTTTTATATCTTGAGAGCCATAGTGCAATGCGCAACGTTGTTGGCGATATTGCAAGGACACTAAAACTCCCTTTTGCCACGACAACCCTGCAATTGGATGCAATAGCTTCGCGACTTGCCATCGATTCACAACTTCGGGAAGCAGAACGGCTGGCCCGTCAACTCGGCCACTCGGTTGCCATGGGATTTCCCTATCCCGTTACCCTGGAACGCGTTGGCAATTGGGCTAAGTCGATTGAAAAACGCGGCTTTGTTCTGACACCGATTTCTGCGGTTGCAACGCGGACACCAAAGTGACCAAGCCGGAAGCCAAAAACGTTATCGCATATAGGCCTTGTGCAGCGATGGTTCTCTTTAAGGCGACCGGCGACGTTCTTGTCGCGGAACGAAATGATATGACGGAATCTGCTTGGCAAATCCCGCAGGGTGGAATCGACGACCACGAAACAGCTGAACAAGCAGCTTTACGGGAACTCGAAGAGGAAATCGGAACGGCCGCCGCGGAAATTGTTGACGTAGCTCCCAACACCGTTTCATATGACTGGCCACCCAACAAAGTCGGCGGGCGCAGAAAGAAATGGCGTGGCCAATGCATCACTCTCGTCGCACTGCGGTTCACGGGACATGATAGAGATATCAATTTGGAGACAGATCACCCAGAATTTCGCAGATGGAAATGGGTCCCGCTAGAGATGCTACCTCGTCTGGTTACGCCTTTTAAGCGTCCCGTATACGACTATGCTGTCAGCGAGTTTTCTCAAATTCGGGATCAACTCGTCCAGAGCGGCCAGAGCCCGCAGTGGCAAGTGACGCCAATCGGTCACGAACACCTGAAATAATTGCGTTTGCAATTAGTCGCCCTCTTTTATTGATGACCGCCTATTTGGCAGTCGGCGCGACAGCAATCTTTTATACGTCTACGCGCCACGTTACGCAGGTGGAAAACGAGTCAGCCATTCGGGCGGCAGCGTCATACTCCCAAGCTATTACCTCGATTCGTGGGTTTTATTCCCGAGAGATTGTGCCTCGTGCAAAAAAGGGCAGCGCGACTGTTAGCCACGACAATAAGAACCTAACTGATGCGATTCCCTTCCCCGCCACCATGAGTATCGACCTCGGAATAGAGCTGCAAAATGCCGAGAAAGGGACACACTACAAAATTTTTAGCAATCATCCCTTTCCATGGCGATCTAAAAGAACGTTAGTCGCGTATGAAAAAGAAGCCTTAAGACAGTTGGCGACGGAGCCAAAGACACCCGTTGTTCACTTCGACAATACGAAGTCAGGAAAGCTGCTGCATTATTCAACAGCTGTCGTAATGAGCAAAGGCTGTGTTAGCTGTCATAACAAAATCGGATCGAGTCCCAAGCGAGGTTGGCAGGTTGGTGACGTGCGGGGCGTTCGGCTCATCACAGTACCTATTCCCGATCATAATGCCGTTGCCTATAAGGAAATCGCATTGCTGAGCTTGTTTGTTGGGCTCGGCCTCATTTTGCTTTGGCACCTAATCGCCCGACTTCAGACAAGCCTGGCCCAAACGACGGCGCTGGCCGAAAGCTATAATCAACGCAATGCTGAACTGGTCGTCGCTAAGGGCGCGGCGGAAAAGGCCAATGCTGCAAAATCACAATTTCTAGCGAATATGAGCCACGAACTACGGACTCCACTAAATTCAATTATTGGATTTGCCGACGTACTGAAAAATCCGAAATTGGTCGCAAAGGAAGATGTCGTTAATGACTACGCAACCGATATTAGAACCAGCGGACAACACCTTCTCGACTTAATCAATGACATTTTGGACATGTCAAAGATTGAAGCCGGTATGCTCGAAATCGAAAACCAAACTGTCGATATGTCCGAAACGATTAAAACGTGCCGGAGATTAGTTTCAAAATCCGCCGAAGATAACAATATTGAAATCGGGGCGAATATTGCCAGTGATCTGCCAAAACTAAAGGGTGACCCTCGCGCAATACAACAAATTCTGCTCAATCTCTTGTCCAACGCTATAAAATTTAGCGACTCCGACGGTAAGGTCAGGGTTACCGCGGCGTTGGATAGCGATAAGATGAAAATCGAAATCCGCGATCAAGGGATCGGTATACCTGCCGAACAACTTGACGCAATGTTTGAACCCTTTACGCAAGCCGACAACAGTTTCGCAAGACGTCATGAAGGCACTGGTCTCGGCGTTCCGATAACGAAAGCTCTCGTTGAGCTGCATGGCGGCCAGTTTCAAATTGAGAGCGAAGAGGGTAAAGGAACCAGTGTGACAATCTGGTTTCCCGGCGAACGGCTATTTATTGGCCAAGAACCCACGTCAAACGAAAACTGCTAGAGTGCGTCGCCGTCTGTCTCACCTGTGCGAATTCGGACCGCCTCTGCTACATCAAAAACGAAAATTTTGCCATCGCCGATTTTACCGGTATTGGCATTTTCACGGATTGCCGCTACGACGTTTTCCGCGACATCATCCATGACAGCAACTTCGATCTTTATTTTGGGGACGAAATGGATTTCGTATTCGGCGCCACGGTATATTTCAGTATGACCGCCCTGCCGACCAAAACCCTTTACTTCGCTAACCGTCATGCCAGTCACGCCGAGAGGCGATAGTGCACCACGAACATCATCCAATTTTGAGGGCTTAATAACAGCCATTATCAGTTTCATGACCAATACTCCTAGAAGTTATAGCCGCGTTCACCATGCGACGTGATATCGAGACCTTCAGTCTCGTCTTCCTCACTGACCCGCATCGGTGTTACCAAACGAATAATCCAAATTATGATAACACTCGCGATGATCGCCCAAGCCGCCGTTGCTGCCGCACCGACGAACTGCACCCAGAGTTGGTCACCAGCCGTGACACCCTTCGCGAGGCCTAACCCGCCAAAAGCGGGTAACGCAAGGAAAGCCACCAAAATAGTGCCCGTGAGACCGCCGACACCATGGACGGCAAATACATCCAATGAGTCGTCAATCTGGAAACGCTGTTTAATGACGTGGACCATGCCGTAACAAATCAGACCGGCAGCAACGCCCAGGATAACGGCGCCCATCGGGCCAACAAAACCAGATGCAGGCGTAATTGTCGGCAGACCGGCAATCGTTCCGGTAACGAAGCCGATAAGGCTCGGTTTGCCATGCTTTATCCATTCGATCATCATCCATGTCAGGGATGCAACCGCAGCCGAGATGTGCGTCACCGCGATAGCCATCCCAGCACCGCCATTGGCGCCCAGCGCACTACCGCCATTAAAGCCGAACCAGCCAACCCAAAGCATCGCAGCACCAATCATCACCATGCCAGGGTTATGTGGAGGATTGACTTCTCTGGGGAATCCTCTGCGACTACCCACCATAACAGCGATAACCAATGCGGAGACGCCAGCCGTCAAATGAACGACCAAACCACCTGCGAAATCCATGACACCCATTTCTGCGAGCCAACCGCCACCCCAGATCCAATGAGTCACTGGCACATAAACCAGAAGCAACCAGAATACGCTAAACAAGAGCATTCCGAGGAACGTAATCCGCTCCGGATAGGCACCCACAATCAGCGCCGGGGTAATGATCGCAAACGTCATCTGAAACATAAAAAAGACGATTTCAGGAATTGAGCCGCTTAGCGTATCTGTGCCAACACCGGCGAGGAAAGCCTTGCTGAGGCCACCGATATACTGATTTGCAGACCCACCATCGCTAAATGCCAAACTATAGCCAACGGCGAGCCAAACAACGGACACTGCACAACAGATTACAAAGCAATGCATTAGGACGGAGAGCACGTTCCGCGACCGAACGAGACCACCATAAAACAGCGCAAGGCCAGGCAGCGTCATAAAGAGGACCAAAGCTGTCGCTGTCAAAATCCAGGCGGTATCGGCGGCGCTAAATTTCGCAGCATCTTGGGCCAACGCTATGTCTGGGAACGCAATAAGGATGGCAACAATAGAAACAAAATAAACGACCCGAGATGGAATAGTACCCATCATCACCCCTCCCAAATTAAATTTCTTACTGGGGTACAAAACCCCGAAAATTATCAGAGCAGAATAGTACGAGTTGCGTTCTTATGTTTATAGGCGGTTATCTACTTAGGCCTGCCTAGCGGTATCCAAAGCCAACAGCAATGCTTCTGAAATAGCAAGGGCTGCTGCCGCGTTCTCTTTATCGTCGTCTGCCGCCGCATCTAAGACCGCACGGGCAGCGTTTACGCGTTCTTCAACGTCACCTCGGTTTGCAGATTCCAAAGCCACCGCTTCGTCTGCAAGCACTGTGCAGCGCTCTGGTGTGACTTTGGCAAAACCACCTGACACAAAAATACGCCGGTTCACGGCATCATTTTCATAGACCGAAATAACCCCAGTCCGCAAAGTCGAGATTAACGGCGAATGTCCCGGCAAAACACCGAAATCACCTTCTGCACCAGGTACCACCACGAGCTCCACGGGCTCTGAAAACAAGAGTTCTTCCGGCGCAACAAGTTCGAACTCGACAGTATCTGCCATGGTCAGCTATTCCCTTCAGCGCAAACGACCAATTACGCCGCTTCCGCAGCCATTTTCTTGGCTTTCTCAACGGCATCTTCAATGGTACCCACCATGTAGAAGGCTGCTTCAGGCAGGTCGTCATATTCACCAGCAACCAGTCCTTTAAAGCCTTTAATGGTGTCTTCCAGACTGACCAGCACGCCCGGGAAACCGGTAAAGATTTCAGCAACGTGGAATGGCTGTGACAGGAAGCGTTGAATTTTCCGTGCCCGGGCAACGACCAGCTTGTCTTCTTCTGACAGCTCATCCATGCCAAGAATGGCGATGATGTCCTGAAGGCTCTTATAACGCTGCAGAACCTCCTGCACGCTACGAGCAACTTCGTAATGTTCATCACCGAGAATACGGGGATCGAGAATACGCGAGGTTGAGTCGAGCGGATCCACTGCCGGATAAATACCAAGCTCAGCAATCTGCCGCGACAACACCGTCGTTGCGTCCAGATGGGCAAAAGATGTCGCAGGCGCTGGATCGGTCAAATCATCCGCCGGAACGTAAATGGCCTGTACCGACGTGATCGAGCCTTTGTTGGTTGTTGTAATCCGCTCCTGCATGGCACCCATATCAGTTGCTAGTGTCGGCTGATAGCCCACCGCTGACGGGATACGACCGAGGAGAGCCGACACTTCCGACCCAGCCTGGGTAAAGCGGAAAATATTATCGACAAACAGCAGCACGTCCTGACCTTCGCCATCGCGGAAGTATTCCGCCAATGTCAGACCGGTCAGGGCAACCCGCGCACGTGCCCCTGGAGGCTCATTCATTTGGCCATAAACCAAAGCAGCCTTGGATTCCCCTTCGAGATCGATAACGCCGGATTCGATCATTTCGTGGTACAGATCGTTGCCTTCACGAGTTCGTTCGCCAACTCCGGCGAATACCGAATAACCACCATGCGCTTTCGCGATGTTGTTAATCAGTTCCATAATAATAACGGTTTTACCAACACCGGCACCGCCGAACAGACCGACTTTACCACCACGAGAATATGGTGCGAGTAGGTCAACAACCTTGATACCGGTTACCAGAATTTCGGTTTCCGTTGACTGCTCGACAAACTCGGGCGCCTCGCGATGGATTGGCAATTTCTGTTTTGATTCGATTGGGCCCCGTTCATCAACTGGGTCACCAACAACGTTTAAAATACGGCCCAGTGTTTCTGGTCCAACGGGCACAGTGATGGGCTCTCCGGTATCGACAACCTCTTTACCGCGCACCAAACCTTCAGTGGCATCCATAGCGATTGTTCGGACAGTCGATTCCCCAAGGTGCTGTGCAACCTCAAGCACCAGCAAGCCTTCATCTGTCTGGCAATGCAGGGCATTAAGAATTTGCGGCAGTTCTCCTTCGAACTGAACATCGACGACCGCGCCTAGTACCTGGGTAACCTTGCCGACGCTGTTAGTATTTTCAGCCATTATTCGTCCTCGTTTCCTCTTTCCGGTCCGCTACAGAGCTTCGGCGCCGGAGATAATCTCGATAAGTTCCTTAGTAATAAATGCCTGACGTGTCCGGTTGTAGGTAACCGTCAGATCATCAATCATTTCGCCCGCATTGCGGGTTGCGTTATCCATTGCTGTCATGCGGGCACCTTGTTCGGATGCTGCATTTTCGAGCAACGCTCGAAACAATTGGACAGATAAATTACGCGGTAATAAATCTTCCAAAATTTCCTGCTCATCTGGCTCAAATTCGTAAACCGCTTTTTGCGAACCGTCTTGTGTGGCTTCAGAAACATCGTCGCCGGTATCATTCGCCTGATCGACATCGCTTGCCCGAAACGGGATCAGTTGCTGCGGCGTAACAATCTGGGTCATCGCAGATTGAAAGCGATTGTAAATAATCGTGCAAACGTCAAATTCGTCTGCTTCAAACATGCTGAGAATGCGATCACCGACTGTCGTGGCGTCGGCAAAAGACAAACGCTTGCGACCAAGGTCCTCAAAGGTATCCAGGATCAGCGAGCGGAAGTCGCGACGCAGAATATCCCGACCCTTACGGCCAACGCACAGTACTTTAACGTCCTTGCCGTCATCCAGAAGACCGCGAATAATCTTCAAAGCGCCCCGCACAATCGACGAATTAAAACCGCCACACAGTCCACGATCAGACGTCATAACAACAAGCAGATGCACATCATCCTTGCCATTTCCTGCAAGAAGTTCCGGGCCACCGGCACCGGTCGGCAGACCCTCAGATAAAGAACCCAACATCCGATCCATACGTTCAGAATACGGGCGCGCCGCCTCAGCCTGTTCCTGAGCACGACGAAGCTTCGCCGCCGCAACCATTTTCATGGCAGAGGTTATTTTTTGCGTCGACTTGACGCTATCAATGCGGACCCTGAGATCCTTGAGGTTAGGCATCGCCCGTCAAAACCCCTGTTCCTATATTTTCAGCCTTTAGCGCTTACGCGGCGATAAAGGATTTTGCATAAGTCTCAATAGCCGTTTTCAGCTTGGCGTCCGTGTCGTCGGAAATCGCCTGTTTCTCACGAATGTCATCCAGAATATCTGTGTGATTAGCGCGAACTGCCGACATCAGACCCTCTTCAAACCGTGTCACATCGTTAACTGGAACATCGTCGATAAAGCCATTCACGCCAGCATAAATCGCGACAACCTGCTCTTCGACTGGTAGCGGCTGATATTGCGGCTGTTTCAACAGCTCTGTCAGTCGTTCACCACGCGCCAACAGACGTTGTGTTGCAGCATCCAGATCGGAAGCAAACTGCGCAAACGCAGCCATTTCCCGATACTGAGCCAATTCCAGTTTAATCGAGCCAGCAACTTGTTTCATTGCCTTGATCTGCGCCGCTGAACCAACGCGGCTCACCGAGAGACCGACATTCACCGCCGGACGAATACCGGAATAGAACAAGTCGGTTTCAAGGAAGATCTGACCATCCGTAATCGAAATAACGTTGGTCGGGATATAAGCCGAAACGTCACCAGCCTGTGTTTCAATGATCGGCAACGCGGTCAGTGACCCGCCACCCAAATCATCATTCAATTTCGCTGCCCGTTCGAGCAGACGTGAATGCAGATAGAAAACATCACCCGGATAGGCTTCACGGCCCGGCGGACGACGCAGAAGAAGTGACATCTGACGATACGCAACAGCCTGTTTGGACAGGTCATCATAAACGATCAAAGAGTGTTTGCCGTTGTCCCGGAACCACTCACCCATCGCACAACCAGTATAGGGCGCAAGATACTGCATTGGAGCAGGATCAGATGCCGTTGCAGCGACCACGATGGAATATTCCATCGCACCGTTTTCCTCGAGTGTTTTGACGATTTGCGCAACGGTCGAGCGTTTCTGACCGACAGCAACATAGACACAATATAATTTTTTAGCTTCGTCATCGCCAGCATTTGCACCCTTTTGATTAAGGATGGCATCAATAGCGACGGCGGTCTTACCGGTCTGACGGTCTCCAATGATCAGCTCACGCTGGCCACGGCCAACGGGGATCAGGCTGTCGATTGCTTTAAGGCCGGTTTGCATCGGTTCGGTAACCGATTTACGTGGAATAATACCCGGCGCTTTAACATCAACTCGCGCGCGGTCTGCGCCGTCAATAGGCCCTTTACCATCAATTGGATTGCCAAGACCATCGATCACACGCCCTAGAAGAGCTGGTCCAACGGGAACGTCAACAATTGACCCTGTCCGTTTAACCGTGTCGCCTTCTTTAATCGTCCGGTCATCGCCGAAAATAACGGCACCGACATTGTCGGTTTCAAGGTTGAGCGCCATGCCGACAATACCGCCGGTAAACTCAACCAGCTCACCGGCCTGAACATTGTCCAGACCATATATCCGGGCGATACCATCACCAACCGACAGGACACGTCCTACCTCGGCGACTTCTGCATCGTCCCCAAAATTAGCGATCTGATCTTTCAGAATCGACGAAATTTCTGCAGCGTGGATATCCATCACGCAGCCCCTTTCATAGCAAGTTGTAATCTTTGTAGCTTCGTTTGTAGCGACGAATCGATCATGCGGGATCCAACCCGTACGACCATGCCGCCCAATAATTCTGGGTCAACGTCTGTAGTAACAGCAACCGTCGAACCAATTGCCTCTTTTAGAGCGGATTCCAGCGCAGCGCGCTGATCATCACTCAGCGGCGCCGCAGAGGTAACTTCTGCTTCAACCTCACCACGATGTTCGGAAACCAGCGTCCGGTAGGCCCGTATAACGTCTTCGAGCGCAAACAAACGGCGATTCTGGGCAATGACACCCACCGTATTGCACACAATTTCAGAAAGCCCTGCTTTTTCGGTCAGGGCAGCCATCGCTTTGCTTTGCGCATCTCGTGAGAATAAAGGGCTTCCAATCAGGCGACGTAAATCATCTGATTCATCGATCATCGCCTGTAATTGGGCCAGATCGTCCGCAACCGCATCAACGGCTTTGCGCTCTAGCGCCAACTCAAAAAGAGCTGTCGCATACCGACCTGAAAGACCCGACGTAACTGTTTGTCCCGATGCCACTTATTCTGCCTTCGATATCCCTACGGGAGTAGGACTTAAGTAACTGATAAAACTTACAAATTCAGAATTTATAGAAATCTCTAAAAAGCTAAAATTGTCCGTACCCTAGGAGGGCGCTGTTTGCTAACACACTCAACTACACCATGCAACCCGTCGAGGCGGTCAAAACGCCGCAAGGAAGCGGGATTTACAGAAAATTGTAGGGATCAACGTCGATCTGGACCCGGACGTTTCCCCGAATTCGGACACCAGCAAGCCAACTACGTAATATAGCTCTAACATTGCTATCTCGGCGCGCCTTCAATAATAACCGCCAACGATGCCGCCCGCGGAGGATCGACAAAGGCGCTGGCGCCGGACCAAGCACTGTTACACCTTCTTCAACCGGACAGCTGCGACCCAAACTACGGGCGATTCGTTCAACCTCATCATAATCGTTGCCAGATATGATGAGCGCCGCCAGCCGACCAAAAGGTGGCATGCCATGGCGTTCGCGTTCTTCCGCCTCTGCCGTCAGAAACTCATCACGGGTCCCCGTGACCAAAGCTTCCATGACAGGGTCCTCAGGCCGATAGGTCTGCAATAGCACCCGGCCTGGACGTTCTGCGCGCCCGGCACGGCCTGAGACCTGGTGCAAAAGTTGGAATGTTCGCTCCGCCGCCCTGAGATCACCGCCTGCCAGCCCAAGGTCTGCATCGACGACACCAACCAGCGTCAAATAGGGAAAATGATGTCCCTTCGCCATAATTTGGGTGCCAATTAAAATATCGATCTCACGATTCTGCATATGCCGCACCAAAGCCTCTGCAGCGGTTGGGCTTTGCATCGTGTCACTAGCCATAATTTCGCAATGCGCTTGCGGAAAACGCTCCGCAACCTCTTCCGCCAACCTTTCAACACCTGGCCCGCAAGCTGCGAGCGTTTCTGGCGTTCCACAAGCTGGGCATTCTTCGGGCGGCGGCGTTGAGAAACCACAATGGTGGCAAGAGAGATTACGCTGCAGCCGATGTTCAACAAGCCAGGAGGTACAGTTGGGACATTGGAAACGATGACCGCAATGTCGACAAAGCGTAAGCGGCGCATAACCACGTCGATTCAGAAACAGCATGACCTGTTCGCCAGCAGCCAAGGAGTGGGCAACAGCTTCCTGCAAAGCCGGCGCTAACCAGCTTTGGCTTTCCATTGGTTCAATCCGCATATCGATAGCGGCTATTTCCGGCAATGAGGCGCCGCCATGGCGTTCCGGCAATGACAAACTCTTGTAACGTCCAGACTGAACATTGACGAAAGTCTCTAACGACGGCGTTGCCGACGATAGAATAATCGGAAAATTGCCAAGACGCGCACGCACCACTGCCATATCACGGGCGTTGTAACAGACACCCTCATCCTGTTTGAACGAGCTGTCATGTTCTTCATCAACCACTGTCAGGCCAAGGTTGGGAAATGGCAAAAACAACGCCGATCGTGCGCCGACAACGACGCTGGCTTCGCCGGAGACGATAGCGCGCCATGTTAAACGTCGTTCTGCACCTGTTAGATCAGAATGCCATTCCAGGGGCCTTGCGCCAAAACGTTCGGTGAATCGTTTGAGCCATTGCGTTGTTAATGCAATTTCCGGCAACAACACCAATACCTGTCGCCCGGCTGCGAGCGTCGCAGCAATGGCTTCGAAATAAACTTCGGTTTTGCCTGACCCGGTAACACCATCCAGTAGAACGACAGAAAACCCGTTGTCATCAGCAGCCGCCACCGACTTCTCAACTGCGGCGACCAGGGCCGCGGCTGCTTCGGCCTGAGATGGCGATAAGATCGGTCTTGGCCGCTCCCAATCCGGTAAATCCATATCGAGTTGCTGCTGCAAGGTAACGGGTTTTAGTAATCCAGCGTCCGCCATACTGCGCACAACAGACGCGCTGACACCTGCACTCCTGGCGAGCTCGGCAGCGACTCGGGGCGGGCCTTCGGCAAGTACAGCCAGTACCCGACGACGCGCTTCGGTCATCCTGATTCGCGAATCGCCCTCATCCTCCACTGCACTGACGCCCGGCAAATACCCGATACGAGTCTTTGGAGGCTCGAGCGCCGAAGGCACGCTCATGCTCATTCGGAGCACGGCACCCGGCGGGTTCAACGTGTAAGAGGCTGTCCAGTCGACCAGCTTGCGAAGGTCTTCAGACATCGGTGGAATGTCAAGTAACCCATTAATATTCTTAAGTTTCTTGTCATCGACTTCATTGCTGCCGTTGCCCCAGACCACCCCTTTAAGGTCTCGTTTTCCCAACGGGACAGATACGAAATCGCCCAATGAAACCGACAGGTCCGGCGGCACCAGATAGTCGTACGCGCCGGCCAAAGGAAGCGGCAAAAGCACACTGACTCTTTCGTCTCGATAGGTCGGGCGCGGTGTGGTGTGGGACGGGGGCATGGATTAGACTTTAACGTGGCTCGATGGTCGGGCCAATCACGACGAACCTTTCAAATCAAATTACTGGGACGTCATAGTAAGTTTTAGAGGAATGAGACCGGACAATGAAATTTTTCGTCGACACCGCTGATACAGATGAGATCCGTGATCTAGCCGCAACCGGGCTGGTTGACGGTGTGACGACCAACCCCTCGCTGGTCGCGAAGTCAGGTCGCAAGTTTCTCGACGTGGTTCAGGAAATTTGTACCATCGTCGATGGACCGGTCAGCGCCGAAGTAACGGCAACGGATCACGAAACCATGCTCAAAGAAGGTCAAAAGCTCGCTGCCCTCGCTCCGAATATCACGGTAAAGGTGCCGCTAACGCCGGATGGACTAAAGACCTGCAAAGCGCTATCAGACGCTGGAACGATGGTGAACGTAACGCTGTGTTTCTCGGCTGGACAAGCGATACTCGCCGCCAAGGCTGGTGCGACGTTTATTTCACCGTTTGTCGGGAGACTGGACGATATCAGTTCAGATGGCATGCAGTTAATTTCTGATATCTGCCAGATCTATAGCATGTACGACTCCTTTGAGACCGAAGTCCTCGTCGCTTCCATTCGGAATCCCATCCATTTGACAGAAGCAGCCAAGATGGGTGCCGGTGTCGCAACCTTGCCACCAAGCGTTTTGCGTCAGCTTTACAAACATCCGCTAACGGACTCCGGCCTGACGGCGTTCCTTGCCGACTGGGAAAAAACTGGCCAATCGATTCTGGACGACTAACAGATGACCAGCTCAACGCCCCCTGCCGACAAACCCGCCGCTAAACAAAAATCCAAAGCGCTTAGCGGCACTATTATTTCGCCCGAAACTGTAGCGGCCTATCTGGAGCAAAACCCTGATTTTCTAAATAATCGCCCCGACTTACTCGCGGTTCTAACACCGCCGGAGCAAGATCATGGCGGTGGTGTCCTGGATATGCAGAAATTTATGCTGGGGCGCCTGCAAGACGAGCTAGCGCGCTTTAGTTCGAGAGAACAATCATTGTTGGCTGCAGCGGAATCAAATGCCGATGTTCAAGGTCGCATTCATGCCGCGAGCGAGGCACTCCTCGATGCAAAATCATTCGAAGATCTAATCAAAGTAATTCTGAAGAAACTGCCAAAGATGTTTGACGTCTCTGCGGCAGCGCTTTGCTTAGAAGCTGGTGATCATATTCCTGAAGGAGCGGCTGAAATTGGCATAATCGTCGTTGAGCCGGGCGCGCTCGATACCCTTATGGATTCAGAACGTACTGTCGCTCTGCGATCTGAAATCGAAGGTGATAAGGCGATCTTTGGATCACGTGCCTCGAAAGTGAAGTCGGCCGCCCTTTTGAGGTTGGACCTCGGCGCCAAAGGCCCGAATGGGTTGCTAGCGCTAGGCGCCAAAACGCCCACTGGCTTTGACCCCCGCCAGGGAACAGAGCTGCTTTCCTTCTTCTCTCATGTGTTGCAAAGGATCATCCAGCGATGGTTGACCCAGGGCACGTAACCGAGTTCCTCGCCGAACGCGACATCATAGACGCCATCGAAGACTGGCAACGTTGGATATTTGACGAACGGCAATCTTCCGCACACACCCTCGCCGCCTACTCGCGTGACCTCGCTGCCTTTCTGATATTTTTATCCGATCACATTGGAAAACCAGCGGGGCTAAGTGATCTAAATGCCCTCACTATGGCGGACTTTCGTAGCTTTCTGGCGCACCGGATCAATCATGGCATCGGGCATAGCTCCGTTGCGCGTGGTATGTCAACCCTGCGAAACTTCTTCCGATTTCTCGATAAAACCGGTCGGGTTAGCAATGCAACGATCAAGGCGGTACGATCCCCAAAACCTAAACCACCGATCCCGAAACCAATATCAATTGAAGATGCCTTTGATGTTATTCGGGCGGCGGCGAAATTGTCAGATACGCCGTGGATATCAAAGCGCGATGTTGCGGTTTTTACGCTGCTCTATGGTTGCGGTCTACGTGTCGACGAAGCTCTAAGCCTCAATCATGCTGATACGCCTGACAGCGACGCTATGACCGTCACAGGCAAAGGCAACAAACAACGTATTGTACCGGTTTTACCCGTCGTACGGGACGCGATTGAAGTTTACATCGACGCCTGCCCGTTCTCCGAACAGCCCGACAATCCGTTGTTCGTTGGCGCCCGTGGTGGCCGCCTGAATGCCGGTGTCGTGCAACGACAAATGCGCAAGGTTCGAGCCCAACTCGGACTTCCAGATACTGCGACACCCCATGCACTCCGCCATAGCTTTGCGACCCATCTCTTGGGAGCCGGGGGAGACCTACGGACTATCCAAGAATTGCTCGGTCATTCTTCTCTATCAACGACCCAGCGCTATACCAGCGTTGATGCCGAGCGATTGGTCAAAGTATACGAAAATGCTCATCCACGCGCCAAAAGCTGACCCTGCCAGTAAACCTTTCTTGCTGGCTGGAAATCTTGGGCAAGAATCGCTAAAATCAACTCATGACTGATATTGCTATTAAACCCTTATCAAATGCCTGTGGTGCAGAGATCACTGGCGTTGACCTGACCAAACCTATCAGCCCAGACGTCGCAGCTGAGATCAACAGGGCCTGGCTTGACCATTGTGTGATCGTCGTTCGCGGGCAGGAACTCGCTGATATTGACCAGGTCAATTTTGCAGAAGCCTTTGGCCCTGTTGGCGATTACTTGCGCCCTGATACGCTGCGCAACGATGCCATGAAGGAGCGCCACCGGTCGGTTATGTTTGTCAGCAATATCGTCGAAAATGGCGAACCAATTGGGTCCTTGCCCGATGGCGAGATGATGTTCCACACCGATACAGGCTACGATCAGAATCCGCACAAAGCCACAACGCTCTACGCTATCGAAATTCCGAGCGAAGGCGGTAACACGATATTTTCCAATCAATACAAGGTCTTTGATGCTCTGCCCGAAGAGCTCAAAAACAAAATTGAAGGACGCAATGCGCATCACGCCTACGAATTTGGTGTCATGATCAAAGACAAGGAAAAGTATGATGGTCCCGAATTACGGACGGCCGTGCATCCCGTCTTCCGCCCGCATACTGAAACCGGTCGACCAACGGTCTATATGAACGAACTGATGACAGAATCCATTGAGGGGCTGTCGGAAGAGGAAAGCCGCACTGCTTTAGACGAGATATTTGCCCTGCAGAAAGAAAAGCGCTTCTGCTATGAACATGTCTGGCAGAAAGGCGATCTCGTCATGTGGGATAATCGCTGCACCCTACATGCCCGCACAGATTTTCCGCGGAACGAGCGCCGTCTATTGCGTCGGGTCACCATCGAGGACGCCGCACCGGCCTGGGCCGCTTAACGTTCCAAACTGACCCAAATCTTGTCCAAACAAGCAAATTCTGGTTTTATATCGACGAAATGACGCTGTGCTCGAATAGTTCGAACAGCAAAGGAGATTGAGTGATGGCTGTTACCGTAAACCCTTTGTCAGATGCTTGTGGTGCCGAAATCCTCGGCGTCGATATGAAAGCCGAGCTATCCAATGATGATTCTTCGACAATCTATCAAGCGTGGCTTGACCATCTCGTCATCGTCATTCGCAATCAGCAAGACCTGACACCCGCTGATCAGAAAACATTCTGCGGTAACTTCGGTAAAATTGGCGAATATAACCGGCCTAAAGAACGCCAGCATCCAAATCATGCCAGCGATGAGATTATGCTGGTCTCCAACGTGCGGGAAAACGGACGTGTTATTGGCGCCCATCCCGATGGCGAAATGATGTGGCACACCGACACGCCCTATCTGAGCACCCCGCACAAGGCGACGACGCTTTACGGCGTTGAGGTCCCCAATATCGGCGGCAACACGCAGTTCTCTAACCAATACAAAGTTTATGAAGCGCTACCCCAAGAGCTAAAGGATAAGCTTGCAGGACGACAAGCAATGAATTGCTATGAGTTCGGCACCACAGTCAAAACCTTGAAAAATATGATCGGGAAGCCGTGCCGCATCACCCACATCCGGTTTTTCGCAAGCATCCGGAAACAGGCCGCACCGCTGTTTATGTCTGTCCGCTGATGACGGAAGAAATCATCGATATGGATGAAGCTGAAGGCAAAGCGATCCTTGATGAAATTTATGCGCTGCAGCGTCAGCCACAATTCGTCTATTCCCATAGCTGGGAAGTTGGCGACTTTGTCATGTGGGACAATCGCTGTCTGATGCACGCCCGCACTGACTTCCCGCGCGAACAGCGCCGTCTTCTGCGGCGAGTAACAATTGGCGATGAATCCGCCGTATTGGCGGCCTAATCGGTTCCTGATTTCTTTCGCGAGAATTTTGCCATCAGCCGTTTAACACGCGCTGACGCCTCGTCTTGTATCGCGCGATATTTCGGATAGCGTTGACCCATTTTCTGATTGAATAGCCTCACCCGCGGTGATCGGCGGCTGAGAATAATCAGCCCAATCGCGAGAAAAAGAACGCCCTGCAAAATCGGCAGAAAAAGGCCGAGGATACCGAGAAAGATAAAAATCCAGCCCAGCGACAGAAGCAGGTAGTGTTTTACGTCTCTTTTCATCGCAACAAGCTAAACCCAACAACGCGTTATAGAGAAAAGGATTTCTCTAAATATGGATAGGCTTGTTCCAGGCCGCAAGCGCTGCTTCTTTAACAGCCTCATTGAGAGTTGGATGGGCATGGCAGGTTCGAGCGATATCTTCAGCTGAAGCAGAGAATTCCATTGCCAATGCCAGCTCCGCTATCATTGTTCCGGCATCAGGCCCAATAATATGGGCACCGAGGATTTGATCAGTCTTGGCGTCGGCCAAAATTTTAACAAAGCCGTCTGCATCAGTTTCAGATGCCCGCGCTCGCGAGTTGGCCATAAAGGGGAACTTGCCTGAACGATAGTCTACGCCGCCCTCCTTGAGATGTTCTTCTGTTCGACCGACGGACGCGACTTCCGGCGCCGTAAATACGACCGCTGGAATAGCGTTATAATCGATATGACCCGCCTGTCCGTCCATCATTTCGACCGCGACAACGCCTTCATCTTCTGCCTTATGGGCGAGCATAGGCCCAGGGATCACATCGCCGATGGCGTAGATCCCAGGAACATTGGTCTGGAATGCCTTATCAACCTCGATAAAGCCACGTTGATCTAACGTTATGCCGAGCTCTTCAAGGCCAAGGCCCGACGTGAACGGTCTACGGCCAATTGCCGAAAGGACGATATCGCACTCGATCGTTTCCGCTTCGCCGCCAGATGCAGATTCAACCGTCAGGGTCACACCGCTTTTTGATATTTTTGCTTCGGTAACTTTAGTACCAAGACGAAACGCCATACCCTGCTTCTCCAAGGACTTGTGCATTTCATCAGCCACTTCTCGGTCCATGACCGGTACAATTCGGTCGAGAAACTCCACCACCGTGACCTTGGCGCCAAGACGACCCCATACCGATCCCATTTCAAGACCTATGTAGCCGCCGCCAACCACCACAAGATGCTTCGGCACTTTTGACAAGGACAGCGCGCCGGTAGAGGTAACGATTTTCTCTTCATCGATATCGACACCCGGCAATGGCATCGACTCTGATCCAGTTGCGATCAGGATGTGTTTGGTTTTGAGCGTTGTGGAACCCGGCTCGCTAACCTCGACAGTATCAGGCGCTGTTATTCGGGCCGTTCCGGTAATTTGTTCGACCTTATTCTTCTTGAATAAAAACGCGATGCCTTTGGTCAGACCATCGACGACATCATCCTTGCGGGCGAGCATCTTCTCAAGATCGAGGCCGACCTTGCCAATCTTCACGCCATGATCTGCCAAAGCGTGCTGTGCTTCGGAGAATTTTTCGGATGATTGCAAGAGCGCTTTCGAAGGAATGCAGCCAACATTGAGACAAGTACCGCCCAGTGTATCGCGCATATCAACACAGGCGACTTTCATGCCGAGCTGTGCAGCTCTAATCGCAGCGACATAGCCACCGGGTCCTGCCCCAATAACCACGAGATCATATTGCGTATCAGACATGGAAACTTCCTGTGGAGGATAGGACGATTAGAGGCCCAGCAAAATGCGGTCTGGTTCTTCGATGCATTCCTTGACCCGTACCAAGAATGTCACCGCTTCAGACCCATCGATAATGCGATGATCATAGGACAGCGCGAGATACATCATCGGCCGAATTTCAACCGCATCACCAACCGCGATCGGGCGTGGCTGGATTTTATGCATCCCAAGAATGCCGGATTGTGGCGGGTTGAGGATTGGCGTCGACATCAGCGAGCCATAAACGCCACCATTGGTAATCGTAAAGGTGCCACCGGTCAGCTCATCCATCGACAGATTACCATCGCGGGCTCGCTTCCCAAGTTCGCCAATTTCCTTCTCTATGTCTGCAAATGATTTACCGTCTGCATCCCGCAAAACTGGCACGACGAGACCTTGCTCGGTTCCCACCGCAACACCGAGATCGACGAAATTACGATAAACGATATCGTCGCCATCTATAGTCGCGTTCACCGCAGGCAACTCTTTCAGCGCCGCAATACAAGCTTTGGCAAAGAACGACATAAAGCCAAGCTTCACGCCGTGTTTCTTTTGGAAATCCTCCTGATATTTCTTCCGCGCCGCCATGACATTCGTCATGTCCACCTCGTTGAAAGTGGTCAGCATTGCCGCTGTATTTTGCGCTTCCTTGAGCCGTTCTGCGATCCGCTTGCGCAGTCGCGTCATCGGCACCCGTTCTTCACCACGTTCGTCGGATGTTATCGGCTTTGCAGCCGTTACAGAAGCTTGAGGTTTGGCAGGCGCAGGAGCTTGCTCCCCATCAAGATGGGCTTGGACGTCTCCTTTGGTAAGACGGCCACCCTTGCCAGTGCCGCTGATCTTGCTGGGGTCGATCTTTCCTTCATCGACCATTTTTCGGACAGAAGGAGACAGTGAAATATCGGTTCCCGCTGGCTCGCGCGTTGGAGCGGCCTCACTTGTTTCAGCCTTCTCTTCAACGGCTTTAGTTTCGGCGGGTGCAGGCGCCGGCGCCGCAGCACCATCACCAATCACACCGAGGACCGCGCCGACTTCTACTTCGGTGCCTTCCTGCACAGAGATTGATTCCAGCGTCCCATCAGCCGCAGCAGGGACCTCAAGTGTAACCTTGTCGGTTTCCAACTCAACAATCGGCTCATCACGCTCCACCGCTTCACCAACTGTCTTGAACCACTTCGCCACGGTTGCCTCGGCAACTGATTCACCAAGCTGGGGGACTTTGATTTCCATGTCTTCGCCTTTCCGGGTAAGGGCCCAATGCCCGTCCGTCTTTCAACTATTTAATCGTTAGAGCTTGATCCACAAGGGCTGCCTGTTCTTTAGCATGCCGTTTAGCGAGCCCCGTTGCCGGAGATGCCGCCTCCACACGGCCCGCATAGATCGGCCGTTCAGCAACGCTTTTAATGTCTGCCAGCAATGCTTCGATACGCCGGTCAATAAATGTCCAAGCGCCCATATTTGCCGGTTCTTCCTGGCACCAGACGATCTCGGCGTTTTTGTAACGCTCCAGCTGTTCCTTAAGGGAAACATTCGGAAATGGATAAAGCTGTTCGATCCGCACGAGAGCGATATCATCGATTCCACGCTCGTTTCTCTCAGCATAGAGGTCGTAATAAACCTTACCGGAACACAGCACGACACGTTTCACCTTGCTGTCTGCTACGAGCTTGTCCGCTTCAGGCAATACGCGATGGAAACAAGTTCCCGGCCCCATATCCTCAAGCGTCGAGACACAGAGTTTATGCCGTAACAGCGATTTCGGCGTCATCACGACCAGGGGTTTACGGAAGTTTCGATGAATTTGGCGTCGCAGCACATGGAAATAGTTTGACGGCGTGGTCGGCATCACGACCTGCATATTGTCTTCACCGCACAGCTGTAAATAGCGCTCCAGCCTCGCGGACGAATGCTCTGGGCCCTGACCTTCATAGCCGTGCGGCAGCAACATGACGATGCCAGACATCCGCAACCATTTGCTTTCGGCCGAGGCAATAAACTGATCGATGATAACCTGTGCCCCATTAGCGAAATCGCCGAACTGCGCTTCCCACATCACCAGCGCGTCAGGCTCTACGAGGCTGATACCGTATTCAAATCCCAAAACGCCTGCTTCGGACAACGGACTGTTATGGGCAACAAAGCGCCCCTGTCGGCCCGCAATATGTTCGAGCTGTACATAATTTTCTTCAGTCTCCTGATCGATGAGATAAGAATGGCGCTGTGAAAATGTGCCGCGCTGTACGTCCTGTCCTGCGAGGCGAACCAAATGTCCTTCCTGCACCAGACTGCCGAATGCCAACGCCTCTGCAGTAGACCAGTCTATTCCTTCACCAGTCTCGATCGCCTTTCGGCGACCTTCCATTATCCGCTTCAGTTTAGGGTGAAGGTTAAAGTCTCCAGGAACAGAGACTAGCGCTTGGCCAACTTTTTTAAGGGTGTCCTCTGGCAAATCCGTCGCACCACGACGTTCTTCCAGTGTCGGAGCAACGTTGATGTGCGACCAATGCCCATCGAGCCAATCGGCCTTATTCGGTTTAAAGGTAGAGGCCGCTTCAAAATCTTCATTGAGTTGGTCACGCAAGCGATCTCGCAGTGACTTTGCCTGTTCTTCCGTTATCGCACCTTCAGCAAGCAGCTTTTTCTCATAGATTGTTCTGGTGCTCGATTGCTTGGCAATCGCCTTGTACATCAAAGGCTGCGTAAATGCCGGTTCATCGCCCTCATTGTGGCCAAAACGGCGATAGCACCACATATCAATCACGACATCCTTACGGAATTCCTGCCTAAACTCCGTCGCGATCCGGGCGACGTGGATGACCGCCTCCGGGTCATCGCCATTGACGTGGAATATTGGCGCCTGGACAGTTTTCGATACGTCAGATGGATAGGGCGATGAACGAGAATCACGGGGGTTCGTGGTAAATCCGATCTGGTTATTCACAATGAAATGGATTGTTCCGCCGGCGCGATAGCCCCGGACATCTGACAAAGCAAATGTTTCCGCAACCAAGCCCTGCCCCGCGAAAGCGGCATCGCCATGCATGAGGATACCAAGGACCCGGCGCCGTTCTTTATCTTTTAACTGATGCTGTTTTGCTCGAACGCGCCCAACGATAACGGGGTCAACCGCTTCCAGATGAGACGGGTTTGGCGACAAAGAGAGATGAACGTTTTTACCATCAAAGTTGAGATCAGCAGACGTACCGAGGTGGTATTTGACATCGCCGGAGCCCTGTACTTCTTCTGGGTTCGATGATTGCCCCTGAAACTCAGAGAGGATCGCGACATTCGATTTTTTTAAAACGTTAGACAAAACCGATAATCGACCGCGATGCGGCATGCCGATGACCACTTCTTCAATGCCGAGCTGACTGCCTCGTTTGAGTATCTGCTCAAGCGCCGGGATCAAGCTTTCGCCACCATCGAGACCGAAACGCTTGGTGCCCGGATATTTAACATTCAGAAAATTCTCAAACCCTTCGGCTTCGCTGAGACGTTCAAGGATCGCTTCGCGACCGCGCTGGGTAAATTCGGTACGGTTATGGCTTTCCTCAATCCGCTCGCGGATCCACTGCTTTTGATCAGGTTCCTGAATGTGCATAAATTCAACACCAATGGTGCCACAATATGTCTGTTGCAACCGGTCCAAAATTTCGCGCAGCGTTGGGTTATCGAGGCCAAGCACGTTGTCGATAAAGATATGTTTATCGAGATCAGCTTCGGTGAAGCCATAAGTACGATAATCGAGCTCGGCATTTGATTCGTGCCGGTAAATTCCCAAGGGATCCATGTTTGAGGCGAGATGGCCTCGGACCCGGTAGGAACGGATGAGAATCAAGGCATGCAGGGAATCGACAGTTGCCTGACGGCTTTCTTCGGATGAAATAGAAGCAGCGCGCCCATTCAGCTTGGGCTTCTCAGCTTCTTCAGCAACCCCAACAACGCGATTGCCGCGGGGCGCCCAACTGGCACCCTCCAAAGATTTGAGGATATTGGGGGCTTCGTCCTGCAGGTCAGCGAAAAAACGCTGCCATTCAGCATCTACCGACGATGCATCTTCGATATACCGGACGTAAAGGTCCTCGACAAAGGCGGCGTTGCCGCCTGCGAGAAATGAATTTTCTTCGAATGTCTTTATCGACATCATTTGTCCAAGCGTATTGCCTAAACGAATTGTCTAGCCATGATTTCCTTAACCTCTATGACATACGCCAATGTGGTTAAGGGAACATGACAAATTCGGCTGACCGATCAGCCCTTCATAATCTTTAGCATCGTGTCGCCAAGCGCCGCTGGTGAATCCGCAACCGTGATACCAGCACTTCGCATAGCATCCATTTTGTCATCGGCACCGCCCTTACCGCCGGAAATAATCGCACCGGCATGACCCATGCGACGACCCGGCGGTGCTGTCACACCAGCGATAAACCCGACAACCGGCTTTTTCACTTTGGACCGCTTTAGGAATTCGGCGGCGTCTTCCTCTGCGCTGCCACCGATTTCACCGATCATGACGATTCCCTGAGTTTCATCGTCACCGAGGAACATTTCCAGACAATCGATAAAGTTGGTGCCATTCACCGGATCACCACCGATACCAATACAGGTTGTCTGGCCGAGGCCAGCCGCCGTTGTCTGTGCTACTGCTTCATAGGTCAAGGTCCCAGAACGAGATACGATGCCGATCTTGCCGCGTTGATGAATATGACCCGGCATAATACCGATCTTGCATTCATCCGGCGTAATTACACCCGGGCAGTTAGGACCGATCAAACGTGTCGAAGATCCAGACAGAGCGCGTTTGACCCGCACCATATCAATGACCGGAATACCTTCCGTGATGCAGATCGCAAGTGGCATTTCTGCTTCAATCGATTCAAGGATGGCGTCCGCTGCAAATGGTGGTGGCACATAAATGACGCTGGCATTTGCGCCTGTTCTCTCCATGGCCTCGCCAACAGTATCGAATACTGGCAGGTCGAGATGCTGCTCGCCGCCTTTACCAGGCGTTACACCACCAACCATCTGCGTACCGTATGCAATGGCTTGCTCTGAATGAAACGTACCCTGTGCGCCAGTAAAACCCTGACAGATGACCTTTGTATTCTTATCAACGAGAACAGCCATTACGCGGCCTCCTTCACGGCCTTAACAGCTTTTTCGGCTGCATCTCCAAGATCGTCGGCTGCGATAATTGGCAAGCCCGATTCTTCAAGAATTTTTTTACCAAGCTCAACATTCGTGCCAGCCAATCGAACCACCAGCGGGACTGTCAGGCTAACCTCGCGGGCAGCTGCAACGACACCCTCCGCAATGACATCACAGCGCATGATGCCGCCAAATATATTAACCAGCAGACCTTCAACGTTGGGGTCTGACAGAATGAGTTTAAATGCTGCCGTCACGCGCTCACGCGATGCGCCACCACCAACATCCAGGAAGTTTGCCGGCTCACCACCATAAAGCTTGATGATGTCCATGGTCGCCATGGCCAACCCGGCACCATTGACCATACAGCCAATATTGCCATCGAGTTTGACGTAGTTGAGGTCGAACTTTGCGGCTTCCAGTTCCGTTGGATCTTCTTCGCTCTCGTCACGTAACTCCGCAATGTCTTTATGACGGAACAAAGCGTTATCATCGAAGTTCATTTTCGCATCAAGCGCGATAACGTCACCGGCACCGGTAACCACCAGCGGGTTGATCTCGACAATCGAAGCATCAAGCTGTTCAAAAGCGGTATACATCGCCATTAGGAACTTCACAGCTGACTTGACCTGATTTCCCTCAAGACCCAACCCAAAAGCGATCTTGCGGGCATGAAATGCCTGCATGCCACAAGCCGGGTCAATCGCGACTTTGAGAATTTTCTCCGGGGTCTCGGCAGCGACTTCTTCAATTTCCATACCGCCTTCAGTGGACGCCATGATGGTCACCTGGCTGGTGACACGGTCGATCAGAAGACCGAGATAAAGTTCGCGGGCGATATCGCAGCCGTCTTCGACGTAGACACGACCGACTTCCTTGCCCTCAGGACCTGTCTGGTGTGTTACCAGCGTCATCCCGATCATTTCATCGGCAAGCTGTTTTACCTCATCAATTGATTTGGCGAGCTTTACACCTCCACCTTTGCCGCGTCCCCCGGCATGGATCTGTGATTTAACAACCCAAACCGGACCACCAAGGTCTTCGGCCACATTAACTGCCTCATCAGGAGTATACGCGACACCCCCCTTTGGCACGGCGACCCCAAAGCCCCGAAGGACTTCCTTGGCCTGATATTCATGAATATTCATGCGCGACTAGCCTTTGATCTTTTGTCAGAAAATTACTTCTTCTTCGCAGCGGTCTTTTTACGTGTGGCTTTCTTTCTAGCCGGTTTTTTCTTTGCTTTCTTATCCATGCGTTTAACCACATTGACCAAGCCTCGGACCGCCGAGACCGATGCCTTAAACTGTTTCTTTTCGCTGGCATTAAGGTCGATTTGGATAATGCGTTCGATACCTTTGCCACCAATCACAACCGGCACACCGACATAGAGCCCTTTTACGCCGTACTCACCGTTAAGATAAGCGCAGCAAGGCAGAACCCGTTTCTGGTCCTTAAGATAGGCCTCAGCCATTTCAATTGCGGAGGAGGCCGGTGCATAGAAAGCCGAGCCAGTTTTTAGAAGCGCGACAATTTCAGCACCGCCGTCACGTGTCCGCTGAACGATCTGGTTCAGCTTCTCCTTGGTTGTCCAACCCATCTTGATGAGGTCGGGCAGCGGAATACCAGCAACTGTTGAATAGCGCGGCAACGGCACCATCGTGTCGCCATGGCCCCCGAGAACAAATGCCGTTACATCGCGGACAGAAACCTTGAATTCTTCAGCGAGGAAATAGCGGAAGCGGGCTGAGTCGAGAATACCAGCCATGCCAACGACGCGGCTTGCCGGCAAGCCCGAAGCTTCACGAAGTGCCCAGACCATCGCGTCGAGCGGGTTGGTGATGCAGATGACAAACGCTTTCGGACACCATTGTTTAATGCCAGCGCCGACTGCCTTCATCACGCTTGTATTAATTCCGATCAGATCATCGCGGCTCATCCCAGGCTTTCGGGCAACCCCAGCTGTCACAATCACGACATCAGCGTCTTTAATGGCGCGGTAGCTCGACGCACCCTTCATATTTGAGTCGAACCCTTCAACAGGCGAAGACTCAACAAGGTCCAATGCCTTGCCGTCAGGAATACCTTTAACGATGTCGAACATAACGACGTCGCCAAGTTCCTTTAGTCCAGCCAGATGAGCCAACGTGCCGCCGATATTTCCAGCGCCAACGAGTGCGATTTTATTGCGTGTCATGAATGCTCCTCAATCGATCGATTGGTTGTGTTCCACGACGTTATCAACCAGTAACAATACTTTTAATGGTTAGTTGGCCGCGAACTGGGCGCGTTAACTACCTTTTTTGACTGAAAGACAGAAAAACGGGCGCAGAGTCACACCAAATAACCGTCAAAACTCTGTGCCGACGGAATTTAAAGCTCAATTGTAGAATTCGAGACCTGTTTCCGACGCCCATTGCGGCACCACCAACCCAAATTAGCGTCGTTCGACCATGTGCATCTTGATCTCGGAAATCGCCTTCGCCGGATTCAGATGCTTCGGGCACGTCTTGGTGCAATTCATGATCGTATGGCAACGATAAAGCCGGAAAGGGTCTTCCAGATTATCCAACCGTTCGCCGGTATCCTCATCACGCGAATCTGCAATCCAGCGATATGCCTGAAGCAACGCAGCGGGACCAAGATAGCGATCGCCATTCCACCAATAGCTCGGGCAGCTCGTGGAACAGCAGAAACACAGAACGCATTCCCAAAGCCCATCTAGCTTGGCGCGTTCTTCAGGGCTTTGTAGCCGTTCTTTATCAGGTGGCGGCGGGCTGGTGGTTTTCAACCAAGGTTCAATTGACGTGTATTGCGCATAGGCACGTTTCAAATCAGGAACCAGGTCTTTGACCACTTCCATATGCGGCAACGGATAAACCTTGGCGTCGCCACTAATTTCATCAATCGCCTTAATACAGGACAACGTATTGGTCCCATCAACGTTCATCGCACAGGAACCACACACCCCTTCACGGCACGACCGGCGGAAAGTCAGCGTTGAATCCATCTCATTTTTAATCTTGATCAGTGCATCAAGAACCATCGGCCCGCAAGTATCCATGTCGACTTCATAGGTATCGACACTGGGATTGTTCCCACTATCCGGGTCATAGCGATAGACCTGAAAGCGTTTGATATTGGTCGCACCGTCGGGAGCCTTGTGGGTCTTCCCGGTACTTACCTTTGAATTGGCGGGGAGCGCAAATTCAGCCATGTCTTATCCTCGTTGAAGCCTTAACTGTGGCATCGATATCTAAAAAAAGCGGTTAGCAATATTCGACCTTAGTAAACGCGTGCTTTTGGCGGCACTGCCTCAACATCATCACTGAGCGTTTCATTGTGCACAGGGCGATAATCGAACCGGCTGGTGCCATCGTCATTAAGCCACGCAACTGTATGTTTCATCCAGTTCTCATCATCGCGATCGGGATAATCTTCCCGTGCATGACCGCCGCGGCTTTCTTTACGGTTAATCGCACCATGAATACTGACCAATGCCTGTTGCAACAGATTATCAAATTCAAGCGTCTCAACCAGATCCGAATTCCAAATCATGCCGCGATCTGCGATCTTGAGGTTTTCTTTCTGTGACCAAACCTTGGCCATTTTCTCAACGCCTTCCGCCATAATCTCTTCAGTTCGAAAAACCGCACAATGCGCCTGCATGGTGCGTTGCATTTCAAGCCGTATTTCAGCCGTCGTAGTATCACCGTCGCCATGTCGACGATCATCCAGCCAATCCAGTGCGTTATCGCCAGCATCTGCTGGCAATTCAGCCTGTTTAGCGCCCGGTGTTAGCATCTCCGCACAACGGTCAGCTGCCGCACGACCGAACACCACCAAATCAAGCAACGAGTTTGAGCCAAGTCTATTAGCACCATGGACCGACACGCAGGCCGCTTCACCTACGGCCATTAAACCAGGCACCACAACATCAGGGTCATCACCTTCGGGGATCAAGGCTTCGCCACGATAGTTCGTCGGAACACCACCCATATTGTAATGCACAGTCGGCAGTACCGGGATTGGCTCACGCGTTACATCAACATTGGCAAAAATACGCGCCGTTTCTGAAATACCCGGCAGGCGTTCATTGATCACGTCCGGCTCCAAATGCTCAATATGCAAATGGATGTAATCCTTATCTGGACCGACACCGCGGCCTTCATTCATCTCAACCGTCATAGAACGGCTATGACCACATCGCGCGACGCGAGGTCTTTTGCATGTGGTGCGTAACGCTCCATAAACCGTTCGCCCTCTGAGTTGGTCAGATAACCACCCTCACCACGGACTCCCTCAGTGATCAGCGCGCCAGCACCGTAAATCCCTGTGGGATGGAACTGAATGAATTCCATATCCTGCAGCGGTAGTCCAGCGCGGAGCACCATGGCACTGCCATCACCGGTTTGCGTGTGGGCGCCAGTACATGAGAAATAGCTGCGGCCATAGCCGCCTGTGGCAACGATGACAGTTTGCGCCCGAAAACGATGGATTGTTCCGTCATCCAGGTTCCACGCCATGACACCAGCGATCTTGCCATCCACGTCATGAATCAAATCTAGCGCGAAATATTCAATAAAGAACTCTGCCTGATTACGCAGCGACTGCTGATACAGGGTATGCAAAATCGCATGACCGGTCCGATCAGCGGCCGCGCATGTACGATGTGCCGGCGGTCCTTCACCGTATTCAGTTGTCATTCCCCCAAAGGGGCGCTGGTAAATCGTGCCTTCATCGGTGCGCGAGAACGGCACGCCGTAATGTTCAAGCTCAATCACCGACGGCATGGCTTCGCGACACATATATTCAATCGCGTCTTGGTCGCCGAGCCAATCAGCACCTTTTACGGTGTCATAGAAATGCCAACGCCAGTCGTCCTTTCCCATATTGCCGAGCGCAGCTGAAATGCCACCCTGGGCCGCAACAGTGTGACTGCGTGTTGGAAAGACTTTGGTAATGCAAGCGGTCTTCAGCCCCTGCAGGGCCAAGCCAAAGGTCGCCCTGAGACCTGCGCCACCGGCGCCAAGCACCACAACGTCATAGGTGTGATCGATAATGTCGTAAGACTTGCCGGAATTAGCCATGGAGTATCAACCTGCGAACGCAATTTTAAGGATGGCAAATAGCGAAATCGCTGCCAACGCAATCGCCGCAAACTTAACGACAATGATGGAAGCAACTTTCAACCATTCGGTATGAACATAGTCTTCGATGACGACCTGCAGCCCAAGCTGCATATGGTGAAACACCGCGATAATCATCAATATAAGGAGAACGGAAGTTACTGGGTTGGCAATCCAAGCCTGTACCGCCTTCACGTCAGCGCCAGCGAGATGAGCAATATTGATGACGAGCCAAAGCATCAGAGGGACCAACGCAATAGCGGTCAGTCTCTGTGCCCACCAATGTGCGACACCTTCTTTGGCAGAGCCAAGGCCGCGGACTTTTCCGAGATCGGTGCGTAAACTCATTATAGCGCCCCCATCGAATGATATCCGCAAACCCAGGAAGAAACGGTCAGGACAATAGCCGCCACAATCACGATCCAGCCTGAACGGTAAGCCGAAGGCAGATCAAGCCCTTTGCCCATATCCCAGAACAAATGCCGGATGCCGTTACACAGGTGATAAAACAACGCAAAAGACCAGCCAAAAAGGAGTAGGCGACCAAACCAGCTGCCAATGATTGTCTGTATTGTTGTAAAGGCTTCGCCGCCCAAGGATGCTGCAACTAGCCACCAAACAAGAAGCAATGTACCCACGGCCAATGCAACGCCTGTCATGCGATGCATAATTGAAAGGGTGGATGTTAGCTGTGGCTTATAAACTTGGAGATGCGGAGAAAGCGGACGCTCTCGGGTGTCCATTACACTCTTCCCGTATTGTCGTTCGATGCGCAATTGGCGTCATACCCGCGCTTCTTCAATTTGTTTAGACCTTCGCCCATCGCTAGTCAATTCTGTCAGCTACATTCATACTTACCCATTTATATACAGAACATTCCTTAACAGGATCAGTAAGTTGCAGGCACTCTTCTAAAACCCGCATAAACCATACGTCTCCGTATTGTGTGTAATCTTGTGGATGAAATGTTTAGGAGTTGGGGAAAGGTGCATTCTTTATGCACAAGAAATTTGACGAATCACCCAGATAATCATTGCCCAAATTGGCCATCCTTTAGAACATTTCAAGACGTGAGAGCGTATGAATCATTTAGACGCTGTTGCAGCAACGGGGAGGTCGCAAGACCATTGATCTATAGCGTTGCAGCGAATGAGTGATTCGCCGATCCAGTAGTCACCCACGGCGGGCTTGCCGCAAGGGAAGACCATGTGGGCCTTGGCTGGAACGCAGACCGCCATGGCGAGCAGGAAACGCATAGGGAGATCTCCAGATCAACTTATGCGCCGCTTGCCGCCGAAAGACAGTGTGTAGTGCCGCTGGTCAAAACCTGTTTTCGAATAGGGGCTGATTGATAGCGCGACAGGATGTTGGAGACGGCTGCAGACCATCCAGGGGGTTTCACCTGCTATCGGGTCGTTGTGACAGGGTTACGTCCTGGGCCTCCCTATTGGGCGGATTCTGTCGCCGAAAGGTTTCGTCTCGCCGCTTAGGGACGCCGCCCATCGGCAGCTGGAAAACTGGCATGACTGTCTCGCCACAGTCCTTGCCTAGGTGCCAGCCGCTTGTGGGAACGTCACGGACCTTTTGTTGGAGATTGGTATCGTCTAAGCACTTGTTGCCAAGATCGATACTAGCGCTGAGCAGGTCGGGCGTCTTTGCCGAGGCCGCCAATCTGATTGGCACTCTCATGCGCTTTCACGGCCAGAAGTCTTTCGAGACTTCAGAGACGCCGGGTCTTCGATGGCCCGGCGTCTCGCCGTTTTAAGATAGAATTTGTATCGCTCGAGCAGTTATGGCGAAGCCGCTTCCAGCGCTTTAATTGTCTTGGCCATCTGTACCAATCGCTGCGCTTCTTCGACATGAAGCCCTTCAACGAGCTGACCATCGACCAAGGTTACACCCTTACCTTCGGCAAGCGCTGTTTCGTGAGCCACGGAAATTTTATGAGCCCAGGCAATTTCCTCTTCCGATGGCCCGAAGATTGCATTGGCACCTGATACGGTTTTGGGATGCAATAATGTCTTGCCATCAAACCCCATAGAGCGTCCCTGCCGACAGGATTCGAGAAACCCTTCATCGTCCGAAAGGTCAAAGAAGGGGCTATCCAGAACGGTCAGGCCATTCGCCCTAGCGGCAAGAACGCAAAGCTGAATACTTGTCATCAAAGGAAGGCGATCCGGCATGTGCTGCGCCCGCAGATCCTTTGTCAGATCGGCAGAACCAATAAGAAGGGCACCAACGCGCGGGTGTGACGAGGCAATTGCGTTGACGTTGAGAACACCGTGTGCCGTTTCAATCATGCACCAAATTTGCATATCTGTAGGAGCTTTAGCTGCCTCCATGAGCTTGACGATCGCAATGACGGTGTCAGCGGAATCAACCTTGGGAACCACCAACATGTTGGCGCCTGATGTCGCAATCGCCTCGACATCTGGTTCATGCCATTCACTGCCAGTGCCATTAATTCTGACTCCGATTTCGCGCGCGCCATATCCACCTTCACCCAGCACCCGAAGAATATTTGCCCGCGCCGTCTCTTTTGCATCGGGTGCAACGCCATCTTCCAAATCCATTATCAGAATATCAGCCGGCACCTCCCGGCCTTTTTCCAACGCCCGTTCATTGGCCCCTGGGGTATACATGGCGCTGCGGCGTGGACGATCTGTAATTGAAGTGTCGCTAGACATTTATGAGCTCCTATAATTCTCAACCCACACTATAGGCGCGTGACGGTCAGCCTCAAAGGCACGAGGAATAAATTTTAGTAATTCTTAAATAGAAAAACGGCAGCTCCCGATTCTGGGGCTACCGTCAATAGACAACAAGTACGGGTTCACTTCAGATTGCCCGTCGGCGTCTCCGCATATATCCAAGAGCAAATAATCCTGCACACATTACGGCCAAGCTACCCGGCTCGGGAACGTCGTTCGATGTCTGTGCCAAATTAGCGTTGATGTCGCCGTTGCCGGCATACAGTGTTGGACCAGCGTAACCAGCGGTCGTGTTGACATTCCAGCCAAGCCAGCCGGACAATCCAAGATTGATGTTCTTGCCGTTAGCGCCCTCGCCGAGCTGATATGGCAAACTTAAATCCGTTGGACGCTGATAAAGATCGAGGGTTGCGCCCGCCAACAAGCCCGTACCCGTTAGGGTGCCAGTGCTAATGTCGAAATAGGTCCATGTGTCTGTGTCGACCGGGCCACCATTTTCGACATAAGCAGAAGAATAAAGCTCGCGCTTGCCGTCGAAACTCGCCGGCATGGTACGAAGATTGAAATCGATCTGAACGTCAAACGTCAACGTCGGGTCCGCCACTGCGTATATCGACCCGGTCATCGTCGCGGTGCCAGCCGATGTGTCATGGACTAAAGAACCCAAACCACCAGATGATGGGGTGAATTGAAAATTCGTATCAGCACTGCCGGAAACGAGCGCCGGAAGCCAGAAAGCATGTCCGCCGCTGCCGCCGTAATAAGTTGGATCAACGGGTGCCCCGGAGACGGCATAGCTTACCACCGCGCTGTTTGCCGCAACGGGCAACAAACAGAAACTTACGAGGATAATACTGATCCAACGATTTAAGCGGTTCACAACAAACTCCAAAACAAGCAATTGCCTTGATATTTACGCAATTTTTATGCCGTTTTGGTTAATTTGTTATTTATCAATAGGTTAATAGACATTAAACCCGACAAAGATCGAGATGTCTAAAATATTCCGTCAGTAAATGCTGTTTCTCGAAAAAGGAGATAGTTTTAAGTCGGTTTCCCAAGGAAGTTCAGCCACATAGATCGATATGCCTCTTCTAGGGCTCGTGCCAAATCAACTGTATCGCACAATGGTGAATCTAATAGGCGGTTTCGCATCGAAGAACGGGATGTCTTTAGGGCATCTATATCCTGAGCCAAAGACGTCGCCAATGCGACGAACCGGTCTGCATCATATGCTATGCATTCACTGAGGCCAGCTGCAGACAGCTGACCCGCTGATTGACGTACCAGCGTTCTATCACCCGCTAATGTAACAAGGGGCACACCCATCCAGAGCGCTTCCATCGTCGTCATAGTGCCGGAATAGGGATACGTATCCAAAGCGATGTCGACCCGATTGTAAGTATCTAGGACATCTCTATAGGCGGTGCTTCCTTCAAAATCTATACGCGAGGGGTCTATCCCGGCGCTGGAAAAACGCTGTGCGAAATCCTGACGCACTTCCGGATCTTCATAGCCCTGATACCGCAAAATCAATCGCGAGCCTTCAACTGTCTTGAGCAATCTGGCCCATAGCTCGATACAGGCATCGGATATTTTACCTGGATTACCGAAACAGCCAAAGGTCACGGACTCGGACGACTCCGCAGGAAGTGGTCGGACAGGTGGTGCATCGTCTGGCGGGTCGAAACAGGTCAGATTGCGGCGAAGTCGATAAACCTCCTCCGAGAAGTGATGGTCGAATTCTTCCGGGGTGTGTATTTCATCACCGATATAATAATCAATCGCTGAAAGGCCTGTTGTAGACATATACCCCATCCAGCTCGCCTGAATTGGCGCAGGTTTGCGGGCGAATACTGTGAGCCGGTTTCGAGCGCTATGACCGGAAAGATCGATGAGGATATCAATCTTATCCTCCCCTATCAGATCAAATACCGCATCGTCAGGTAGATTTTGTATTGGCTGCCAGTTGTCACAAGATTCCTCTGTTTCATTCGTGACACCATCTGGCTTCGCGGTTCCCGAATAGCAGAACACCTCAACGACGTTGCGATCATGCGCTGCGATGACTGGCTGAACAATTCGGCCGACAGGGTGACTCCGGAAATCTGCAGACACATAGCCGATTTTGAGACGCCGCTGCGGGTTACGGATATTGGTATATTGCGGTGCTGCTGGTTCAAGCGGCAACGCATGCTGCTCGTGCCATTTTCTATGTTCCGCTAAAAGGGATTCCCCGTCTTGATTGGCATCGCCGACCAAGCTGAAGAGCAGATTCGAATGATATCGGCGGTTCCCGGGACTCAGCGAAATCGCCATACGATAGGCTTCAACTGCGTGATCAGTACGCCCCATCATCCTTGAGGTCCGCGCCAGACCAGCATATGCCGCAGCGTCCTCGGGCCAGCGCTCCGTCGCTTTCTGATAGGTCTTAGCCGCCTCACTTAATTGCTTCGCCTCCTGAAGGGATAGGGCCAAATTACGCGTCGCATCGGCGAAATCCGGTCCTGCTGTAACCGCCGCCCGAAAAGCGCCAATGGCCTCTTTGCGTTGCTGCAAGGCAAGATAGGCCGAACCCAATGCATTTTGGGCCTCTGGCGAATTAGGCGCTAGTTCGACCGCACGTTGGGCCGCAGACAAGGCGGCGTCAGACTGCGCCGTTCCTAGCAGAGCAACAGCCAGATTAGTTTGTAGCTCCGCATCGTTTGGCCGAAGGGAAACCGCGCGATTAGCGACAATAGCGGCGTCCGAAAACCTATCCGTTTCCCGGTAAGCCGCGGCAAGATTATTCAGAACATCGACGCCTTCTGGATCAATCTCTATCGCCCGCTCCAAAACGCCAAGGGCATCTTCCGGACGGCCGGAAACAAGCCACGCTGCTCCAAGATTACCAAGGTATTTTACGTTTGCGGGCTCGGCCGCTACGACGCGCTCGAAATAACCTGCAGCATCAGCTGCATTTCCATTCTGAAAGGCCAGGAGTCCGGACAGGTGATCAACTTCTGTATTTTCTGGCTCAAGGACCCTGGCCTGATTGTATAGGTCATCAGCTTCAGACAAGCGGCCAGCCTTGTGATGTGCCAGACCAGCATCGAGAAGAGTTCGAACTTCAGACATATTCTGGTTATAGGAATCTGGGTGAACCAGCGCAACCAATAGCTCAAAACTTTAATGACGAAATTGTTTTCACGAAGCCGTGTTTCAGTTGTGAAATTTCATAACTCGGTAGTGAATTTCGTGCTCGACACCACCCCTGTAGTTTTATGTATCGATCGAAAAATTAAAGGATAGCGAAGTGGTTCTCAGAGTTGGCGCACGATGGGATGATCCGGCTCAAAATGATCGGATTCAGAAAGCGCACCAGCAAGGCTTAATTGATTACATAGAAGTCAATTACCCGATCCCATATGGATCGAATCCACATGCGTTGGGCATACCTGTCTTGGCGCATACAAGCAGCAACCCGACCTGCAGCGCCGAGGGCGTAAATCTCAACATCGCCCGCCGCATCAAAGAAGCGGCGGATGAAACGAACTCACCTTGGATCGGCGAACATCTGTCCTGGTTAGGAACGGCGCCAACTGGATCATTGGGCTACCAGATTAATCCGCTGTTCACAGATGAAATCGCAGCAATCACGGCGATGAACGTCACACGATTGCGGGACTACTATAACCGACCCATTGCACTCGAACTTGGTCCGATCTACATCCAATCCACAGGGTATGAAAGTGAGATGCACTTTCTAGGGTCAGTTTCTAAGGACGCCGACACGAAAGTCATTTTAGACGTAACACATTGGCAGATCGGCAACCGCAATTTGGATAGGTCACTCGATTATGGATTGGATGCCATCGATCCTTGCCGCATCGTCGAACTCCACATTGCCGGGATGCGATTAGGATCGGATCAACGATTTTGGCACGACGCCCACGACCTTCTGCCGGACGCGGAAGTCCTTTCGATAACGTCGCAACTCACTGAAGATTTGCCCGCACTTGAAGCGGTTACTTTCGAACATAGCCCGGCAGCTTCGGAAGAGGCGTTTTTTCAATGCCTTAGACAGATCAACGATTTGATCGGGAATCGCCGTTCCCAAGTCGCTGCGTAAAAGAAATGCGCGACCAAACTGCCGAAAAAGCACTGCGGGAAAGGGCCCGAAAATTACAGGCTCTCCATATCAGACTGTTGTTTTGTCCGATAACGCAGGAAAGGTGGCTTACTGACTCTGACAAGGTGTTGCACGCCTTTGGGTTATCACCTGAAGTACAAGACAGCATTCCGGACATTACAACCGATCAATTCAAAGCTGAATCTCACGGCCGCCAAATTCTTGTGGAACGGGGCATCGAGAAAACCTTCCCTGAAACCCAACAATGCCTACAAGCAACTCCCGACGCACCAACCTTTGACGATTTCATCTGTTCGGAGAGTTTTCTCGATCCGAAATCGGGGCTACCGCATACATCTGGTGTGGGGCAGGGGTATGAAAATAACAGCAAATATTTCTTCTGGCTGAAACAAACAATGCACCTCACCACACCTGATTGCGATGTTGATCTCCGAAAGAATGCCTATACCGAATTCGCAACGTGGTTAGTCAACGAATATAACCGGCCGCACGACCCATACTACGATCAATTTGAAGGTGGGCTATACTGGGTACAAACACCCGAACAGAATAAGCCAATTATTTTGCTAGGCGATCAGCTTGTTGTCTATACACTGAATGATTCAAAGACCATTGAGCAATTACCGATAATCGGTTTGACGAATTTAGACGACGTCACACCGCCGGACTGGCCAGACGAGCCGACCCTCCTCTAATATTCGCTCCCATGGAGCCACTGTTATTCTTCTTCAAAGGCATCGCCGCCGGATTTGTCGTTGCGATCCCGGTGGGGCCAGTTGCAATGATGTGTATCCGGCGCACACTGTCGGCCAACATTTTATCAGGCTATGTAACTGGACTTGGTGCGGCTGTCGCCGATACCCTCTACGCCATTGTTGCCGCTTACGGCATTAGCTTTATCGCCGACATCCTATTCACCAATGATTTCTGGTTTCGCCTGATCGGCGGCATCGTTCTGTGTGTTATAGCAGCACGCATGCTCTCCGCCGCGCCGGCAGAAAACAGTGCACAGGATACCGGAAAACTGTTTGGCGATTTCGTATCCGCCCTGGTGATTACGGGAACCAATCCGATCACACTTATCGCCTTTGGTGTCATTTTTACATCTATCGGCGTGGCGACCGCTGGTGATCGCTATGAATGGGCTGAAGCCCTTATCGCGGGGGTCTTTGTCGGCTCGGCAGCCTGGTGGGCAATGCTGAGTGGGCTCGCCGCAATTTGCCGCCGCTGGATAGGTGAGCTCTCCTTGATCTGGATCACCAGAATTTCAGCTTTCGTTATCCTGGCCAGCGGCGTCCTTATTCTGATCGCCGCTATTGCCCCCGATAGCTCAATCGGATCCCTGATTGCGTTACCCGAAACCGAGTCGAAAAACTAATTTCGGACTACTCCGCAGGGGCCTCTACTTCCATCGTCAGGAATTTTTCATCGTCATCGTTAAATTCAATTGGCTGGATACCATATAAATGTTCGGCAATTTGCACAGCGTTCAAAGCAGCGCCTTTTCGTAGATTGTCGGACACACACCAGAAAGACAGACCATGCCTAACCGTTGGGTCTTTGCGTATCCGGCTGACATAAACCATGTCATCACCAGAACATTCGACCGGCGTCACGTAGCCTTCATTGGCGCGATGGTCGATGACGGTAACACCGGGCATCGCGCGCAGCAGCCCGCGCGCCTGAACAGCGGTCAGCTCATTGGCAAATTCAACATTCACAGATTCAGCATGACCCACAAAGACTGGTACCCGAACACAGGTTGCGCTGACCTTAATGTCACGGTCGAGAATTTTGTTGGTCTCAACTCGCATCTTCCATTCTTCCTTGGTGTCACCATCATCCATAAACACATCGATATGTGGGATGACATTAAAGGCAATCTGCTTGGTAAATAATTCCGGCGTCACCTGGTCGTTAACGAAGATCCCCTTGGTTTGGTTAAACAGCTCATCCATCGCCGCTTTCCCGCCACCGGAAACCGACTGATATGTCGAGACGACAACACGCTTAATTTTTGCGGCATCGTGCAGTGGCTTTAATGCCATGACCATCTGAATGGTCGAACAGTTGGGATTGGCGATAATATTACGTTTGGTATGGCGCTCAATTGCCTCTGGGTTTACTTCGGGCACAACCAACGGTACGTCGGGATCCATCCTGAATTCTGAGGTATTATCGATCACCACGCAGCCAGCTTTTGCAGCGCGCGGCGCATGAACGGCAGACACTTTTGCACCTGGCGAGAACAAGGCAACATCGAAACCGGCAAAGTCGAAATTATCCAGCGTCTGAACCTTGAGAATATCTTTCTCACCAAAAGAAACTTCACGGCCTGACGACCGTTCGGATGCTAATGCAACGATATCATCAACCGGAAATGCCCGCTCCGAGAGCGTCTGCAAAATTTCGCGGCCTACATTGCCGGTCGCACCGACAACAGCGACTTTGTAACCCATAATCAAATTCCTGCTTAAATCACCCGCACACAGGCACCACCCTGTGCGCCGAGGCGTTGACTTACGACCCTCAGCGCCGTTTTTCAAGTCGTGATTGCATTAAAATAAAAAACCGGGGCCACACCTATTAGGCAGGACCCCGGTTGAATTCTCTAATACGAATTCTTTCAGCCGCCAGTCTTCGGCCTCGGAGTCATAATCGGCATGTCCGCTGTAGTCACCGGTTTCGAAATACCAGCCGTCTTACCGTGGCCCCCGCCACAGGCATGCGCCGCCGTAATCGTTGCGAGAGCAAAGAAGCCCGCCGCCGTAACGCTTAGAAGATACTTCATGGGTAGCTCCTTTTCAGAGTTATCACACAAAAACATTACGGCTGTTTCGCACCCACAACAAGGGGTTTCGTAATCACGAAGCTGAGATTTGGCCCAACTCAGCGAGGACCGCACTGCCCATCTCTTCAGTTGAAACCATCTTCATACCATCAGACATAATGTCACCAGTGCGCAATCCAGCATTAAGGACAGCTTCGACGGCCGCTTCGACATTGTCAGCGTCCTCGCCCATATCAAACGAATAACGCAGCATCATTGCAAAGCTCAGCATCATCGCCAATGGGTTTGCTTTACCCTGCCCGGCAATATCAGGAGCAGTGCCGTGAACAGGCTCATACAGCGCGTTACGTTTACCGCTTGAATCTGGCGCACCCAACGATGCAGACGGCAACATGCCAAGCGAGCCGGTCGCCATCGACGCGCAATCCGACAGGATATCACCGAACATGTTAGTGGTAACAATGACGTCGAACTGTTGAGGATCACGTACCAGCTGCATTGCCGCGTTATCGACGAGCATATGCGACAGCTCGATATCCGGATAATCCGGCGCGATACGCACAACTTCTTCACGCCACATCTTTGTACTCTCCAGAACATTCGCTTTATCGATGGAGCAAAGCTTCTTGCCGCGTTTCTGTGCCAGCTCAAATCCAACACGAGCGATACGTTCGACCTCGGGGGTCGTATAGACCAGTGAATTGTAACCACGCTTGCCACCACCTGGCAGGTCTTCGACACCGCGCGGCTCGCCGAAGTAAATACCGCCGGTCAGTTCGCGAACGATCAGGATATCAAGACCCGCGACGATTTCGCGTTTGAGGCTCGAGGCATCCGCCAACGCATCGAAAACAATAGCCGGACGCAAATTTGCAAACAGGCCAAGATCCTTCCGAATTCGCAGCAGGCCGGCTTCAGGACGAATATCGAAATCAACATTGTCCCATTTAGGCCCGCCGACTGCGCCGAGCAGGACGGCATCAGCCGCCTTGGCCGCTTCAACCGTCTCGTCCTTCATTGGGACACCATGGGCGTCGATGCAGCAACCGCCGATAATATCTTCTTCGGTATCGAAGCTGACCTGACGATTACTTTCCATCCAGTCCATAACCCGACGGACTTCGCCCATCACTTCAGGGCCAATCCCGTCGCCGGGCAACATCAATACCTTTTTATTGGCAGCCATTTTGATCGTCCTTCTTTGTGCCGAAAAATTCCGCGCGAAGCTCTAGCACACAGCTGGCGCGGTTGGGAGTCCCCGATACGCAATTCCAGAAAAAAGGGCGGCCCCGAAGGTCCGCCCAAAATGCATCGGATAGTATCGAGCGTTATGCATAGAGCCAGGGCTCTGACGCTTTCTGTTTTTCTTCATAAGACGAAATCGACGTTTCTTTTTCCAAAGTCAATCCAATGTCATCAAGACCATTGAGCAGACAATGTTTCTTGAAGGAATCGACTTCGAAAGTAATTTTCTCGCCATCAGAATTGGTAATCTCCTGATTCTCGAGATCAACAGTCATCGTCGCATTTGCACCACGTTCAGCACCATCCATCAACTGCTCTAGCTCTTCTGGCGATACCTTGATCAGTAAAATGCCGTTCTTGGAGCTGTTATTATAAAAGATATCGGCAAAATCCGTCGAAATGACACAACGAATGCCATAATCCAGCAATGCCCACGGGGCATGCTCGCGCGAAGAACCGCAGCCGAAGTTATGGCCCGCGACCAGAATTTCAGAGTTCCGATAAGCTGGCTTGTTAAGCACGAAATCGGGGTTTTCTTCGCCGGTTTCTGGATCATAGCGCAACGGATCAAACAGATTTTTGCCCAGCCCGGTGCGGGTTAGTGTCTTCAAAAAGCGCGCCGGAATAATTTTATCCGTATCACAATTGACGATCGGCAGCGGTGCTGCCACAGCAGTAAGTTTTGTGAATTTTTCCATTGTAGCGTTTCCTTACTTGATCAGGTCGCGAACGTCAGCCAAGTGACCGGCAATGGCCGCAGCCGCAGCCATCATCGGACTAACGAGATGAGTCCGACCACCGGGGCCCTGACGGCCTTCGAAGTTACGGTTTGAGGTCGATGCTGAGCGTTCACCCGGATGTAGCATATCGCCATTCATCGCGAGACACATGGAGCACCCTGGCTCACGCCAATGAAAACCCGCTTCGGTGAAAATCTTATCGAGACCTTCTTCCTCAGCCTGCATTTTCACTAAACCGGATCCCGGAACAACCATTGCATAAACGGAATCAGCGACCTTGTGACCCTTCGCAACAGCCGCTGCTGCCCGCATATCCTCTATCCGCGAATTAGTGCACGAGCCAATAAAGACCTTATCAACCGCAATATCGGTCATTTTCATGCCGGGCTTGAGGTCCATATATTCGAGAGACCGTTCCATCGCCGAACGGCGATTTGCATCATCAACTTCAGCGGGGTTCGGCACGACGCCGGTAATGCCGATCTCGTCTTCCGGGCTGGTTCCCCAGGTTACCTGCGGAACGATTTCGGAAACATCGAGTTCAATCTCGCTGTCATAAGTTGCGCCAGCATCAGATGGTAATTTTCTCCATTGCTCGACGGCCATTTCCCATTGCGCCCCTTTGGGGCATTGCGCCCGACCTTTGAGATACTCAAAAGTTTTCTCATCAGGCGCAACAAGTCCAGCGCGGGCACCAGCTTCAATAGTCATATTGCAGACCGTCATGCGGCCTTCCATCGATAGCTCTTCGATCGCAGGACCAGCATATTCAATCACGTGACCCGTGCCGCCAGCGGTTCCTATTTTGCCAATGATGGCCAAAACCAGGTCCTTCGCCGTACAGCCTTCAGGCAAAGAGCCGTTGACTGTAATCCGCATGTTCTTAGCGGGGCGCTGAATCAGCGTCTGCGTGGCGAGCACATGCTCGACCTCCGATGTTCCAACGCCAAAGGCCAGCGCACCAAATGCGCCATGCGTCGCAGTATGCGAGTCACCACAAACCAGCGTTACACCTGGCTGTGTAAAACCCTGCTCGGGGCCTATGACATGCACAATGCCCTGACGTTCATCATTGATAGAGATATAGGGAAGACCAAACTCAGCAGCGTTCTTTTCCAGAACTTCAAGCTGAATACGAGATTCATCATCTTCGATCTCATCTGTCCCGCCACGACCGGGGGTCGTTGGTACGTTATGATCCGGCACGCAGAGATTGGTTTCCGGACGCCTCGCCTTTCGTCCAGATGCCCGCAGACCATCAAAGGCCTGCGCACTGGTGATCTCATGAATCAACTGCCGATCAATATAGATAAGGCATGTTCCATCATCTTGCTGATCAACCAGATGACTTTCCCAAATCTTATCGAATAATGTCTTAGGTCCCGACATCAATCCCGTCTCCCTTCGTCAAATTAAGAGCCGTCCACTTTCAGACGGCTATATCGTTACTTGTCTTCGGTTTTCGTTTCTTCCGCCGTTTCTTCCTGGGTCGCTTCCGCGGCCGTACCCTCGATTACGGCCTCAGGCGCAGTTTCCTGCACGACCTCAGGTGCAACTTCATCAGAGGCCACCGCGACATCATCCGCGCCCGCAACCTGATCGGCACCAACCCGGCGTTCGACCTTCTCAGCAATCCGTGCCTTCTTCCCGCGCAATTCACGCAGATAATAAAGCTTAGCCCGACGAACGGCGCCGCGACGGACAACCTCAATTTGCTCAATCCGAGGGGAATAGAGCGGGAACACACGTTCCACCCCTTCGCCGTAAGAAATCTTACGAACCGTAAAGGCAGAGCTGAGCCCAGAATTTTTGCGGGCAATACAAACACCCTCAAACACCTGAACACGCTCTCGCGTCCCTTCAACGACCTTAACGTGAACGCGCAGCGTATCGCCGGCGCCGAATTCAGGGACTTCCCGCTCTGCGGTCAGCTTGCTGATCTGTTCTTGTTCCAGCGTTTCGATAATATTCATGGTCTTAATCCTTTATCGCCATATGACGTTCCTGATACCTGTTCCACAGGTCAGGGCGTCGTTCTTGAGTAATCCGTTCGGCAGCCTCGCGCCGCCAGTTCTTAATCTTTTCGTGATGCCCACTCAACAAGAGATCGGGCACCTTGTGACCCTGCCAATCCACGGGCCGCGTATAATGGGGGTATTCGAGCAGCCCCTCTTCAAAACTTTCATCTGTCAGCGACTCTTCTTTGCCAATCACGCCCGGCAATAGCCGGACACAAGCGTCGATCAATGTAATCGCTGCCGGTTCGCCACCAGACAACACAAAATCACCGAGGCTTACCTGCTCTAGCCCGTGCGCGTCCAACACTCGTTCATCCACGCCCTCAAAACGTCCACACAGGATTGTAATCTCAGGATCTGCCGCGAGCGCCCGAACTCGATCCTGATCGAGTGGTCGTCCACGCGGTGTTAAATAAATAGGGCGCGTTTTTGAACCCGCTGCATCCAGCGCATTCCCGACAACGTCCGCTCGCATCACCATGCCCGGTCCGCCGCCAAATGGCGCATCGTCAACCGTTGCATGTTTATCACTTGCGAACTCACGGATGTCTGTCGTTTCCAGTGCCCAAAGGCCTTGATCCAACGCCCTGCCCGCAAGCGAAAAGCCTAACGGTCCAGGGAACATTTCTGGAAACAAGGTCAGAACCTTGGCGGTCCAGCGAGATGACGTCATTGTACGCCCTCCCCTTTTCCTGGCGCTTTATCGGGATCCTCTTTCGTTACTGGTTCGAGCAATCCTGGTGGCGGATCAATAACAAGTTTCCCGGCCTGCAAGTCAACCTGGGGAACAACGTCGCGCGTAAACGGCACCAATGTCGTACCGCTATCGCGTTTGCCTATTTCAAGCATTTCACCAGCGCCAAATTCCTGTACCGAGAGCACCTTACCAAGCGACGTACCGTCAACGGTTTCGGCCGCAAGACCCACTAGGTCTTCCCAATAGAATTCGTCGTCTTCAGGCGGCGGCAAAACATCACGCGGCACATAGAGGCGCACACCGCGTAACGCTTCTGCAGCGTTGCGGTCCATGACCCCTTTTATGCGTACCAGGACCTGAGTCTTGGCCATGCGTTTTGCCTCTAGCTCAAACATGCGTTCGCCGTCCTCGTCGGTTACCGGCCCGTAGGCCGCGACATCCATAGGTTCTTCCGTGTAGCTGTTGACCCGGATCAAGCCCTGCACACCATGCGCACCGGCTATACGGCCGACACAGATGCGATTTGGGGCGTCATCACGTGACATTTGCGGAAGACCCATGGTGCAGGACTATTCCTCCTTCTTCTCTTCCTCTTCGGCAGGCGCTTCCTCAACGGGGGCCTCTTGGGCCGGTGCTTCTTCAGCAGCGGCTTCCTCTACAGGAGCCTCCTCTTCAGCTGGCGCTTCAGCTTCTGCCGCAGCAGCGGCGGCCGCTGCTTCATCAGATGCCTGTTTAGCTTCTTCTTGCTCTTTCAGCCGTTCCAAAGTCTTGGCACGTGGCTTATCTTTCTTGGTCTGCTCACGGCGTACCGGCATCGGAATGATGTCAGCAGCACCCAAGAAGCGAGCAACACGATCACTTGGTGTCGCGCCATTAGACAACCAGTGCCGTACACGTTCTTCGTCGAACTGGATACGGTTGGGGTCTTCGCGCTTCAGCATCGGGTTATAAACTCCGATACGTTCAATAAACCGACCATCACGCGGGCTACGTGAGTCGGCAACGACAATACGATAGAAGGGCCGCTTTTTTGCGCCGCCCCGGGAAAGTCTAATTTTAAGTGACATTGGTTCTTTAGTTCCTTTTAGTCCTTGATTAATCGTGAATTCGTTACGTCGTTAGTGTTTAAGTTACTGATTATACTGAATATCTATAGATCTTGATCACTGCCCCATCATGTCGGGCAAGCCATGACGCATCATGCCTTTCTGACCGAGCTTGTTCATACGTTTCATCATCTTGCTCATCTGCTGGAATTGTTTCAGCAGACGATTAACCTCTTGAACGGTTGCCCCGGCGCCGGCAGCCACCCTGCGGCGGCGCGATCCATTAAACAGTTTTGGATTCTGGCGTTCTTTCGGCGTCATCGAATAAATGATGGCTTCCTGCCGGGCGAGTGCCTTGTCATCAACATTGGCAGCCCCCATCTGCGCCTTGGCTTTTTGCGCGCCTGGCAGCATACCCATAATGCCACCCATGCCGCCCATTTTGCGAACCTGGCTTAACTGCTTGGCGAAGTCTTCGAAATCAAACTGACCCTTTTGGATCTTGGCAGCGAGTTTTTCGGCTTCCTCTTCTTCAACAACTTCAGACGCCTTCTCAACCAAAGTGACAACGTCGCCCATGCCGAGAATACGCGACGCAATCCGTTCAGGATGGAACACTTCAATGGCATCGAGTTTTTCGCCAGTGCCCAGAAGCTTAATCGGGCAACCGGTAACCGCTCGAATTGACAGAGCCGCACCACCGCGGGCATCGCCATCGATACGCGTTAAGACGACACCCGTTACATGGAGCTTCTGATGAAAGGCCTGAGCCGCGTTTACCGCGTCCTGACCGGTCATCGCATCGGCAACGAACAGCGTTTCCACGGGCTTGGCGATGTTATGAACGGAGGCAGCTTCGTCCATCAACTCGTCATCGATATGCAGACGACCAGCGGTGTCCAGCAGGACAACGTCGTAGCCTTCCTTGCGGGCAGTATCCATCGCCCGCTTGGCAATCATCTCTGGTGTTTCGAATGGAACAATCGGGAGGGTCGCAATCCCTGAGTCAGCACCAAGAACTTGTAGTTGTTGCTGTGCAGCAGGACGACGAACATCGAGCGATGCCATCAGCGCTTTTTTACGGAACTGATCCCGCAAATGAATACCGACCTTCGCGGTTGATGTCGTTTTACCGGAGCCCTGGAGGCCAACCATCATGATCGCTGCAGGCGGTTGAGCCGCAAGATTTATCTCTGCCTGATCACCACCAAGCATTTCAGTCAGGTGATCATTGACTATTTTAACCACCATCTGCCCAGGCGTGACACTGCGGACAACTTCTTCACCAACCGCGCGCTCCCGCACCGTATCGATAAAGTCTTTTACAACCGGTAGAGCAACATCGGCTTCGAGCAGGGCGACACGAATTTCGCGGAGCGCCGACGTGACATCATCTTCAGACAGCGCGCCGCGCTTCTTCAGCTTGTCGAAGACGTCAGTTAGTCGTGTGCTTAGCGTGTCAAACATCAGTGCCGATCAATAAAATAACTTCAACGCAAAACGCACCGGTGTGCGAACACTCGCAGACCGATGGTCACCCCTGGGCGATAAAAACCTGTACTGGCCTTGGGTTGGCCGGGAATTTACGCCGCAAATGAAGAAAGTCAAGCAAAAGGCGCGTGGTCTATCCTTGACGACCATGAGACGAAAAGCGCCTAATTCATTTCATGACCGAACCATCCGTTTTTGCCGTTCTACATCGTGCCCAGCGAATTTGGGCGATCTCGTCCATCCACGGCAATATTGAACGCTTAAACAAGCTACAAGCCACCATTGAGGAAAAGTTCCTTCCGGGCGATCGGCTTCTCTATCTCGGCAATATTTTAGGGCGGGGCGAAGATGTGCGGGCCACGGTTGACGCCACATTAGCGTTTCGGCGCGTTATTCTAGCCCGTCGCAACATGTTTACCCATGACGTCGTGATGCTGCGGGGCGCACAGGAAGAAATGTGGCAGCGGTTAATGCAACTGCAATTCGCTGTCGATCCCGTAGAAGTGCTGAACTGGATGCTCGATCAGGGAATTGGTCCCACCCTTGAAGCCTATGACAGTGGCCGAGAAGACGCCCAATCGGCAATTCGACAAGGCCCTATGGCCATAACGCGCTGGACAGCGAAAATCCGGGCAGCGTTTCAGGCGGCAGGCCATCAAGAATGGTTGAGCAGTCTCAAACACGCTGCGTGGACCCGCGATGGAACCGTCCTGTTTGTTAACCGTGGCCTTGACCCAGAACGTCCACTGGATGCCCAATCAGACGAATTTTGGTGGGGTTCGCGAGCCTTCAACGAAATCGATACCTCTTATAGTGGATTTGATAAAATCGTTCGCGGTTTCGATCCTGACGCGGAAGGACTCGTTGAAACCCGGTATACAATAAGCTTGGATGGCGGCTGCGGTCGGGGTGGACCATTAATGGCGGCCTGTATTGATAATGACGGAACGACTATCGAGCTGATCGAAGCATAGTTGGAGCTACCATCATGCCCTTCCGATACTGGTTGGTTTCTGTCGTCATTTTGATAGCCGCACCGGTCGATGCCGAGCAACGAAAAACGCCACCCGGCAATGAAGTTGATTTGCAGCTGGTTCTAGCTGTCGACGTTTCTGGTAGCGTCGATGACCAAGAAGCTATCCTACAACGTAGCGGCTACATTGCCGCCATCACTGACCCAGCCGTCATTAAGGCCATTACGTCAGGCATTCTAGGCCGCATAGCGGTCACCTATTTTGAGTGGGCCGGTGAAGGTTGGCACGAACCCGTAACCGGTTGGCGTGTTATAGATGACGCCAAGAGTGCTACCAATTATGCCGCCTTACTCCGCAAAACATCACCAGGGAAAGGTCCGTGGACGTCAATCTCAGATGCTATCGATCACGGCGTAGCCCTAATCGAGAACAGCCCGTTTAAAGGTTTGCGCAAAGTCATCGATATTTCTGGCGACGGGCCCAATAATACGGGCGGATTGGTCGTTCCTGCACGCGATGCCGCCATTGCCAAGCGCATTACCATCAACGGATTGCCGATCATTAATGAGCGACTTAATTTCGGACGCACACCGATGGCAAACCTCGACCTCTATTATCGTCATTGCGTTATTGGTGGCCCACGAGCCTTTATGATCGTCGCCAATGGATTTAAGGATTTCGCGCGTGCTGTTAAACGCAAGCTGATCCTGGAAATTGCGGATAACACCCGTGCGATTGACCCTATTCGATCTTCTGGTTTGGCGCAGACGGGAAACCGCTCTTCGGGCTCTCGCTGGATTCCACCCTGCGACGCCGGCGAGAAAAGGTTCCGAGGGATCATTGACGATGAATAATTCTACCCCAGTTTACGGGCTGAACAACATCCGTTT